>OLPO01002016.1_pt1 | contig 13104 bp, 8 predicted proteins | sample 1672831 | NCBI WGS metagenome assembly OLPO01 (sample SAMEA3136728, study PRJEB25190) | human gut metagenome
CACGGTAAAACTCGACTGCGCCGCTATGATTTACAGGATGGTTACATGGGGGAGGCTACTTGAGTAGTTTGAATCTACTCAAAGGGTTCTTTCGATGGTCCTCGATTGCCAGGATGCTGATGTTTCGCTGCTCAACATCCACGTGGTAGTACACGCCGTAGTGCGCGCAAAAGAAGACCCTGCAGTCAATGGGCGGAAAGGCCGCCTGATAGTAGGGGTCGTATTCTTCGCCAAAATAAGGATGCTCGGCTAGAAAGTCGATGATGTCGCCGATTCTGGCGTAGACTCGCTTCGAAGGAATTTCGGCATAGGCATAGAGTGCCTCGTCAGTCATGACAACATCAAAAGGCTCATCAAGTTCGTCGAGCTCTGAGTAGAACTCGACGTCTGCGTTATCCAATTTCATGGCGAGCTGCCCTGATGCGATCTGCATCTGCTTTGGCCTGTTTCCAAGGTCGCACACGACCGTTTACTAAGTCGTCGTAGCCACGCGTGATGGCTCGCTGGATGCGTTCTTCGCGCTCCTGAATGGCGGTTAGTGCGCGCGTCTGCTCGTCATAGGCCTCGGCATCCATGACGACAAGCGATGCCGACCCGTTTTTGGTTAGGTAGACGGGCTCTTTGGTTTGGTGGCAGCTATCTGCTATGGAACCAAAGTTGCGTTGCAGATCGGAAATAGGCTTTACGACAGGCATATGAAACTCCTTACATGGAATCATATGTATAGTTTTATGTTGATTATAGCGTAAAGACAAATGAGGACATGAGCGAGCGGTCTTGCTTGTCCCATCTGGTGGCAGAAAGACGCGTGAGGCGCGCGGCGTGACCGCGCGACAGGTCCATTTTAATTGCCTTGGTGCCAAGGAAAATAAAAGGGCCTTCAAGCGTGCGAGATCGCCGTTCACCGATTAAAACTACCGCTCATCTGCATATGCACAGTTGATTTGTTGCACAACAAAATGTTGCTAAACAAAAACACGCGAAAGTGGTGTATCAAGTAATCATTGGCATAGTTCTTCCTTATTTCCAATGCGGCCAGTAGGTTGTTTGGGGAATCTTGGGGGTCGTTTCTGTATGAATAAAAATGCTACGAGCGCTGCAAATGATTCGATGGACGTAGTTGCGTATTACGAGTCACTTATTTTAGATGCGGTCGCACAGGCCGATGCTCCGCTGCACGAGGCGTTGGTGCGCTCGAGCGTCTATCGCACCATTAATGACTCATACGAACGCGCGCTAGCCCTACTAGTTATAAATGGTGAACTTTTGTATGCCAACGGCGAGTACAGCCTGGCGCCTGATGCGGCCGCGGAGGCGGCGGGCCCGGTGTCTTCGGATTTGGTCGAGCCCAACGCTGTCGAGCTTGAAGCCGTTGATAGCGAAGATGTTGACGATGCTGCTGTTGACGGCGAGGTCGCTGAGCCTGAAGCAATTGACAATGCCATCGTTGATGACGAGGACACCGAGTCCGAAGAAGCTGTGCTTGAGGCCGCCGAAGGCGACGCGCTTGAGGCTGCCGAGGATACTGGCGAGCTGGAGGATTCCGAACACGTTCAGTCCGAAGCGGATGAAGTCGCAGAAATTGAATTCGTCGATGTGGATGTGCCAGAGCCGATGGGCGCTCAGCCCGAGGCGGCTGAGCCTGTTACTGCCGAGGCGCCTGTGCCCGCGTCCGAGGCTTGCGGTCCCATATCGCTGCGCGCGGATTCGACCCTCGAGCAGCTGAGGACTAATGAGAACAGTTGGCCCATTCCCGTTGCCGTGGGCGTTTCGTATGACAAGAAGCCTGCTGACGGCCTGTCCCTCATGGGATACGAACTGCCGGCAGGGTTGGTGGAGGCCGAGCAGCAGGAGCCTGCCCAGCCTGAGCGCCCCGAGCTCACATTGTCTTCCGAGTCGCAGCAGCTGGCCATTTCCTTCTCGGACGGCATCGAGGTAGCGAAAGCCGTTGCTGAGCCCGAGGCTGCTCTCCAGTCCAAGTCCGAGCCCGAGCAGCCTGCGCTCGAGCTCGAGTCCCCCGAGGACACTGGCGATAAACTCGAATGTCCCGAGTACTTGAGCGGTTGGGATGACCCGCGCAGTGTGTTTGCCAGCGAGACCCAGGTCGCCTTTCTCGATAAGCAGAATATTCACGACGTGTTTGGCCTCGTGCGCGAGCTTGGCAAGGCCGAGGACGCAAACGTGCGTGCTGCCTTCGAGAAGCAGCTCTGCGCTCACGCCCTGCCACTTTCTCCGCAGTATCGCGCGCAGGCGGCAGAACTCGGCAAGCTCTCGGGCAACGCGAAATTAACGTTTGATGTCTTTGGAAACTTGCGCAGTATAGGGCTCGACTACCATGCGTATTCGAATATCAAAGGACCGATTACCGAAACGCTCAGTACGGTATATACGAGTGACGGTGCGCCCCTCTCGTTGTGGAACCTTGCGATTTCTCCGGCAATTCAGCGTAAACTGAAGTGGAACCTTAAAATTTACGACCTGCCCGAGCTGCTCACCTATAGCGCTTCTAAGCTGCGCTCGGGAGGCCTCGCTCCCGGTGAAGTACACTCGATTGTCGATGCTTTGAAAGATTGGCCAGCGGGGAGTTTGCAACTGGCAAGAATCAAGTATGAGATGGAGCTTGCCCGTCAAGCGGCGATAGGAGGTTGGTATCCGTCGGTCAATACGCCCGTTGAGCGCGCTATTGCGGTAAACCGCCTTGCCGACGAAGCCGTACTGCAGCTGCGAAAAGAGCGTTTGTCCGTAAGCGAACCCTCGTTCCGCCTTCTTTTCTGCACCAGATTGGCAGGTAAGCTTGCGGCGGGTTACAGCGAACGGTATTCCGTCAAAGTGACGCTCACCGAGTTCAAAAACGAATATCCCGCCTTTAACGCGGCCGTAAAAACGTTTAAGCGTCTGAACTTTGAGGCTCCTCAGGATCGAGAAGATATTGATGCGGCCGATACTGACTCTACCTGCACAGACGCTAATCCTGTGGATTCCGTTATTGCACCGGCCAGCGCGATCCAACCGAGCAATCAGCCCGATGCCCAAGCCCAATCTTGCACGACGGTATCCTCTGGTGAGCCCAAGCGGCCGCAGGTTCAGGACCTTACGGTTGGGCAGGCGCTCAAGCTGGCCATCGACCCGGATGCCGCAAAGTTCAACAGGTGGTTCACTGATCTTGCATACCAAGACCGAACTCTGATGGGCTATATGCTCATCGAGAACAATCCGGCTAAATGGGCTGGCAGCATCGGTAGGCCTTCCAGCTATATTGGGGTGCGTTACGATGTGCTCATGGAAGGTCGTCCGACGTTTGACATCGATACCTTTGGCTCGCTCTTCCATACGTATAAGCTCGCCGCCGAGGAGTTTTACGGTTTAACGCGCACCGCGCAGCCTTCCTATTTGTATATGAAGCGCGTGTATGGGCAGGGTTCCATTCCGCTTAAATATGCTGCGGTCGATAAGGACCTTGCACCGACTGTTTGCGATGTGGTTCGAGCATACTTGGCGAGCATAGAAACCGAAAACGCCGACGAGCCGGTAGAGGAGAAGTCCGCGCCTGCAGAACAGTCAGTCGCGTCGACGCTTGAGTCCGAGTCTGCTTCCGCGCCCGAATCCAAGCCCTCGCCCGAGCCCGCTCCCGCCCCGGCCCCGGAACAGCCGGCAAAGCCCTTTACCAGCAAGGTCGAAGACCTCACCGGCAAAGGCCCTATGTCCATCGATGCGTGGCTGGCGTTGCTGCCCAGCGACGATGCCAACCTGTTGCGCTGGATCTTTAGCGATAAGCCGCTTATGGATTACCCGCACAAGCCCGCCGGTCTTGGCCCGCTCCGTCAGCGCCGTGCCGACCTGCTGCGCAACCGGCCGCACCTCGACGAGGACAAATTCGCCCCGTTGTACCAGCGTTATGACCTTACCGAGGACGCGTTCTGCAAGATCACACAGGCATCCCCGATGACTTTTGGCTACCTGAAAGCCGTTAAGGTATCGAACAAGTTTAACCTGCGCCTTGCCGCCAACGATCGTACGTTGCCGCAGGAATGGCGCGAGAGGATAGCGCAGCTCAACCGCAGGCCTGCTACCGATGCGCTTCGGACGCCCGCAAACACCGAGGAGAGCAACGCTACTCAGCTCGAGCAGATTGCACGCAAAAAGATAGGCAACCTCTCCACGCGCAGTGTCGCGCTGCGTGCCTTTGCCGAGTCCGGGGCCGTTAAGGAATACCACAACCTTAAAGATTTTCGTAACGGGTACCAGCTGTTTTTGGAAGAGAACAAGTGCGGCTATAAGATGACGCTCGCACTGCCCTCCGATGACATTCGATGCCTGAACGAGCTGCGCGGTACGCACATGTTCCTGGTGGCGCGCGCCAACAAGATCCGCGCTTACAAGGTCGACAGTCGCTTTACGTCCGAGTTGCGTCAGATCTTGACGCTCGCCGTGGGGCGTAACATCGAATGCGGCGCGGGTCTTATCATGCGCGAGAATCAGGAACTGTGCGACCTGTACGACGTCCACGATGACGAGGAGCTCTACGAGATCATCCGGTCGTTTGTGCGCCCGGGTTCCGTGCCCGGCTTGGAGATGGGCTCGATGCCGCTCATTCGTCTGGGCAAAACGGATCGCAAAAACCAAATGCTCGATGTGCTGCGAGATGCGGGCACCGAGCTATCGCGCGAGGAGTTTGCCCAGCGCTACGCGGAAAAGTACTGCATAGAAATGAAGACGGTTCGCAACAACTACCTGCGTGACATGAACGCATATCTGCGTAACGGCCGCTACTCGTATGTCGAGAGCAGCCTTACGGACGAACAACAGCAGTTCATCAAAGATATGGTGACCGAGGATTACGTCTCGTTGCCCTACGTCACGGCGAGCTTTGCCGCTAAGTTTGGCACTGCGTCCGATCGACTTGTTAACGATCAGTCGCTGGCGCCCCTTGGCCTGGAAATCTCCAGGGACCTCATTGTCAAGGAAGATGTGGACCTGCGCCAGTCGTTTACGAACCTGCTTATGTCGCGCGACAGCTTTGCCTACGGTTCTCCGGGCTTTGGCGACGAGGTCATCAACCATCCGGAATTTAGGAATGCCATTACGCCGCTGCTGCGCAACTTTACCTTTATCGAGTGCAACCACGATTCGTTTATTTCACTCAGGCGCCTGAGCGAATCGACAGGTGTTCGCCGCATTGACCTGGGCAGCTACGCGTGTTCCCTGTTTGCCCGCACGGAGCGCGACGTGCCGTTTACGGTGACGAGCCTGCGTAAGCAGGGCTTTATGCACAAGCTCGATGCCGTGGTCGACGAGTGCGGTTTTGACAACTCGTTTTATGACTCAATCGTTCTGTACGGTTTGGCCCATGAGCAGATAAGGCGCACACGCTTTAGCGGCGTCTACATGTTCTGTCGCAAGGAGGGGACGTTCTCGTCGGGCGATGCGGTCGAATATGTCGCCAAGCAAAGGGGCCCCATTGGTGTAGACGACCTTATCGATGCGTTCCAGGACGATTACGGTGTGGTCGTTACCGTTTACGACATCAACAGGGCGGTCAAGGACAAAGACCTGTTCTACAACGAGGACCTTGACATGGTCATGCCCAACAAAGAAGCAAATGCAGCTTACCTGCGCGAGCTGTATATCAAAAACAACCAATAGGAGGAGTCAACATGAATCTGCTCGAGATGATTGGCGACGGCGTCAACATTAAGCCGACCGGCGCCAACCACAAAATCGTGATCGACGGCAAGCCCGAGATGTATCCCGTTTACAGCATTAAGCTCGAGTTCCTGCGCTACAACGTGCAAAACGACCGCATCGCCTCGTGGATTAGCCGCTACAAGGCCGAGCATGGCGAGGGCGCGTTTAACGAGCTGGATGTTGCCGCCTGCAATGACATCATTGAGGGCTTTATCGTCGACAGCAACAAGGATGCTATCGAAAAGACGCAGCGTAGCATTGCCCTGCGTTCGCAAGAGCGTCCCGGCGTGGTGCTGGCCGACGGCCTGATCGTCGACGGCAACCGTCGCTTTACCTGCCTGCGTCGTCTTGCCGCCGAAAACCCAAGCTTTGGCTGGTTTGAGGCTGTTATTCTTCCCGAGAGCCTGGGTAACGACTCCAAGAAGATCAAGATGCTGGAGCTTTCGATCCAGCATGGCGAGGAAGAGAAGGTTGGCTACGACCCGGTCGACCGCCTGGTGGGCATCTACAACGACATCATCAGCTCCAACTTGCTCTCGAAGGAGGAGTACGCCCAGTGCATTGGCGTTGAGCCCAAGGAGCTCGAGAAGGAGATTGTAAAAGCCCGCTATATGAACGAGTTCCTGGAGTTTGCCAACGCCAAGGACCAGTTCCACCTGGCGCGCGAGCTCAAGGTTGCCGGCGTTATCAACGATCTGCAGGGCGTGCTAAAAAAGTGCAAGAGCGACGATCAGGAAGAGGACGTTAAGAACATCGTCTTTGCCAACATGATTGCCGAACCGCAGGGCGACATTGTGCGCTTTGTCCGCAAGATGAAGCCGATTCTGGAAGGCCCCGATGCGGACCGCTTTATCGAGCGCGAAAACGAGCTGGCCTTTGAGGTTGCCGAACGCCTGAAGAACAAAGAAGTCGTGACCTCGACCGACATCGCCGAGATTCGCGATGATGTTCAGCTGGCGACGGCCTTCCGTGAGGTTATGGAGTCGGCCGAAAACACCACCAAGATGAACAAGGCCCTCAAGTCGCCTTCGCTTTCAATCATCCGCGCCATCAAGGACCTCGATCAGGTGGAGGAGTCCACCTTTGGTCTGCTGCCTGCGGACGAGATCGCCAATATCGCTGCCGAGGTTGCCAAGCTCGAGGCCAGGGTGCATATGATCAAAGACAAGATTGCGTACAAGATGGGCGGCGAGGAAGCCTAAATGAAGTTGCGCCTCTCGTATAGCGACGGCATCTCCGTCGTGCCGCTCGACATGACGGTTGAGCAGCTGCGTCGCGAGCCGGTCTGGAAGATTCGGCTTTCGGCGCTGCGCCGCTATGCGCCGAGCTATCGAGAGGCGGACGTGCTCTTTTCTCTGGGGATTGACGATCCAGGCGCCAAGCGCGTTGTTGAGCTGCTGCAGCAGGCGGCGAACTTTGGCGTGGATTGCGAAATTGACCCCGACTTGTTGCGAGGCCTTACGGCGCGCGAGGACTATCTGCGCGAGAAGGCGCGCGTGGGCCTGCTGATCAAGGCGCACGACGCGTCGGTGGCCGATCGCTTCGATGAGTTTTGCCAGGCAGAAGATGCCCTGATGGAGCGCCCACTTAAGGACCGCCAGCTGTGGGACGCGTTCTTTATGAGCGCCATGGGCCGTTGCGCCAACTTCTCCGTTCCCGGTTCGGGCAAGACGGCTTCGGTCCTGGGCACGTTTACCTACCTGCACGAGCGCGACCTGGTCGACCGCATCATCGTGCTTTCGCCTAAGAATGCCTTTGGCTCGTGGCGTGATGAATGGGCGGCTTGCTTTGGAGCCGACCGCCCGTTGCGCTCGCTGTGCTTCCACGACCCCGAGTTTCGTGGTCGTTCCACGCGCGATAAGTGCAGCATCCTGCTGTTCGACTACAAGCGCTACGACATGATTTTGCTCAACTACGAATCGGTCGCGCTGGGGGAGGTAGCCGCTCGCATTGCGGCCGATCGCGCCCTGGTGGTGTTTGACGAGGTGCACAAGGTGAAGCGCGTGGGCGGTAAGCGCGCGGCGAGTGCCGTGCAGATTGCCGCGGCGGCTCCATATTTTATTGCACTGACGGGTACGCCGATTCCCAATTCGTTTGAGGATCTGTACAACTTGCTCCATTGTTTGTGGCCGCGCGATTACAACTGGTACTTTGGTTTGAGCGCCAATTCGCTCAAGTCGACGAGCGAGGACGACGTTGAGCATATCAACGAGTCCATCGCGCCGTTCTTTTGTCGCACCAACAAGTACCAGCTGGGCGTTCCTCAGGCCAACGAGGACCATCTGGTCGATGTGCCGGTGGAACGCTGGGAGCAGCAACTGTTCCAAAAGGTGCTGCGCACGCTCTCGGGCGAGCCTTTCGAGATGATTATTCGCCTGCTGCAGCTTTCGTCCGACCCGCGCATGCTGGCCGAAGATCTGAGCGCCGGCGACTATGCCGACCTGTTTGACGGCGAGGTGCAGACGGGTGCGGGCAAGGCACTGGAAGGGCTGCAGGTGGATGACCGACCGACGGCTAAGATGACGGGCTGCCTAGATCTGGTCGAGTCCCTGGTAACCCAGAGCAAGTCGGTCATCGTATGGTGTATCTTTAAGCGCAGCATCCGCAATGTGGTGCACGAGCTGCGCGAGCGTGGCATTACGGCCCGTGCCATTAGCGGTGGCACCGATATGCCCACGCGTGCCCGCGTCATCGATTCGTTTAAGGCGGGGGAGACGAGCGTGCTGGTCACCAACCCGCACACACTGGCCGAGTCGGTCTCGCTCCACAGCGTGTGCCACGACGCCGTCTATTTTGAGTGCAGCTACAACCTGGTGCACTTGCTGCAGTCCAAGGATCGCATTCACCGCTTGGGCCTGCCGCAAGAGCAGTACACGCAGTACCACTATCTGCGCGCTGTGTACGAACGTCATGGTGGGCCGTGGTCGCTCGACCGCAATATCTACGAGCGGCTGCAGCACAAAGAGCAGGTCATGCTCGACTCGATCGACCGTGGCACGCTGGAGCCCGGCTATACCGATGAGCGCGATCTGGAACTGGTGTTTAAGGGCCTTGTTGATGATGAGGAACAGCGGAACGAGATCAACGACCAGGACGCCGTGGGCGATACGCAAGAACGCAAGGAGATGTAAACGATGCAGAAAGCCTTTCCCATCTTTGCCATGGAGCTGTTTTGTGACGGCTGGCTGTTTTTGGAGCATTCTGATGTTACCTGGGACGGGTCGTCGCATGCTCTTAAGCGCGTTCGTATCAACGCGGACAAAAGCGTATGGCTCCTGAGCCATACGCGCGATCATTTTAATGATGTTCCGAGCAACATCGATTTGTGCCAGCATGTCGGCACCACGCTCGTGGAGCTCGAGAAACATACTGAGTTGGTTGTTCCCCGCGACGATGTTTCGCCCCGTCTGCAGTTGCTCTTTGAGGGCGACTTGACGCCCATTACACTGGTGCAGCTGATGTGCGTGGGCGACTGGCTTTCGGTGCGTCAAGGCAATGAGGGCGAGATCCACGTTACCTACGACGAGCGTCTTGCTCAGCAGATTTCTGGGTTCGGCCTGTTTATGGCAAGCTTTGTCGAGTCGCTTTGCTCGCAGAGCACTATGTTGAGTGACGGATCGGTTGCCACGGTGTTCGAGGCAAGGCCGGCAACGGAGCCGGGGATCTGCGCGTTTTTGGAGATGGGTGATGCGGCTTCTGCGGGGCCTGAACCCGAGGATGCGCTCGACGTTGATCAGGAGCCCGAGCCCGCGCCCGCGCTCGAAGCGACGCCTGAGCCTAGCCCCGAGGTTTCGCCTGAGCAGGTGTCCGAGACGGCGCAAGAGCTCGAGCCTGATATTGAGTCCGAGTCCGAGCTTGAGCCAGGGCCTGAGCCCGTGCAAACGTCAGGGCCTGCACCGGAGCCTGCTCCCGAGCCCTCTGCAAAGGAGCAGGAAAAGCTGCGCATCGCTCGAAAGGTTAAGGAAGCGCGAGACAAGATGGAAGAGCATGACAAGGCACGCGTCGCTTTGCTCAACCAGCTGCTTGTCCTGCGTCATAAGCATGAGCAGCTTTCCGATCAACGTGGTTGGAATACGATAGTCGAGATGGGAGAAATCGGCAGGCAGATCGATGCGCTGAGCGGCAAAGTCGACCAGCTCGATAAACAGTTAAGCGACGCGCGCCTTGCCTACGCCGAGACTCGCGCAGCGTCGCTGCAAGCGCTTAAGGGGTTAAGGGAGTAAGTGGTTCTAGTCCTTAGGTCGATAAGCCAGAGGTGCTCTGAGCGCATCGGAGATGCCGTTCTCCTTCGCATCGAGCCTGGATACCAGCCGCCCCTGCATCCCCTGTGCCGCCGCGTTATACTGCTATAAACGCATTTGTATTGCATTTCGAGTGATGGGAGCTCAGATGCCTGACAGCTACAAGGAACTCATCAAGGGCAACGCCGATGAGACCGAGATCAGAAGCTTCCTGGTGGACGGCGACCAGGTTTCCGTGACCCTGCGCATCCCTAACACCCTGCGCGATGCGGCGAAGGAGGAGGCGGCCCTGCGGGGCATGAGCTTCTCCGCCTTCGTGCGCACCTGCATGATCGAAGAGCTCGCGAAGAAGGGGGCGTTAGCGTGATTCGGGTCAAGACTCTTACCATCCAGCTCATAGACGCGCAACCGGACCGCATTCGCATCCGCCGTATCGACGGCGAGTCGCTTGTGACCGTCGTTGTTCCAAGGGAGGACCTTACCGAGGCGAAGTCGCTGCCGAACATCCCGCAGCGCGGCATCTACTATCTGCTCGACGAGGACCACGGCAACGTGAGCCGCGTCTACGCCGGACAGACGACTCAGGGCATCGCCCGGCTCGACGCACACAAGGCAAAGAAGGAGTTCTGGAACAAGGCCATCATGTTCCTTGATGATGACCAGAACATCAGCAGGGACGCGCTGGACGTCCTCGAAGCGAAGGCCATCGACTACGTGCGCACCCACGGCTCGTACGAGACCGACAACTCGGCGACGCCCAAGCCCTACGTTGACCCGTACAAGGAAGGGGCCGTCGAGCGCCTGCACGAGAGGATCCTCTTCAGGATGGCGGCTCTGGGGTACGACCTCGACAGGGTCGACCAGGGTCCCGCGGGTGCGCCGGCAATCTTTCACACGAAGAAGAATGGCATACGCGGGGCGGGGCTCTACGACAAGGCTACCGGGCACTTCACCGTGCTCGCCGGCTCGAAAGTTAATCTCTCGAGGTCCGTGCTGAAAAACGCGGGCGTCGCGGCCGCGCGCAGGGAAATCTTCGGCGATTCGGGCGGCATCGCAGAGCTCGCCGAGGACCTCGAGTTCCCGACGCCCAGCGCCGCGGCGGTGTTCGTGCTCGGCGGCAGCCAGAACGGCTGGACCGAATGGGTAAGCGACGACGGAGAAACGCTCAACCAAGTCTATAGAAGTGAGGAAAACTAGATGAACAAGCAGCAGCTGGCCTCCAAGATATGGGAGTCCGCCAACAAGATGCGATCCAAGATTGAGGCTAATGAGTACAAGGACTACATTCTGGGATTCATCTTCTACAAGTTCCTGTCCGAGACCGAGGTTGCCCGCCTGAAGGCGCGCGACTTCGCCGAGGAGGACCTGCCCAGCCTGGTGGAAGACGACGAGGAGACGGTCGAGTTCGTCAAGGGCGAGTGCGGTTACTTCATCGCCTACGACAACCTCTTCTCCACTTGGGTCGCCAAGGGCGGCGACTTCGAGATATCGAACGTGCGCGACGCGCTTTCCGCCTTCAGCCGCAATATCGATCCTGCACGCAAGCGCGTCTTCGACGGCATCTTCGACACGCTGCAGACTGGCCTCTCCAAGCTGGGCACCGATGCACGCAGCCAGTCCAAGGCCGCCCGCGACCTCATCTACCTCATCAAAGACATTCCTATGGACGGCCGCCAGGACTACGACGTGCTCGGCTTCATCTACGAGTACCTCATCAGCAACTTCGCCGCCAACGCCGGCAAGAAAGCCGGCGAGTTCTACACGCCGCATGAGGTGTCCATGCTCATGAGCGAGATCGTATCGTGGCACCTGGCCGGACGCGAGAACATCACCATCTACGACCCCACGAGCGGCTCGGGATCGCTGCTCATCAACATCGGCAAGGCTGTGGCGCGCCGCAATGGCGACCCGGACTCCATCAAGTACTACGCTCAGGAGCTCAAGGAAAACACCTACAATCTCACGCGCATGAACCTGGTGATGCGCGGCATTCTTCCCGACAACATCGTGGCCAGAAACGGCGACACGCTCGAGGACGACTGGCCGTGGTTCGACACGGTGGAGAACAAGGACGAGACCTACGACCCACTGTTCGTTGATGCCGTGGTGTCGAACCCACCCTATTCTCAGAACTGGGATCCGGAAGACAAGGAACTCGACCCGCGCTTCAAGTTCGGTGTGGCGCCCAAGTCCAAGGCAGACTACGCCTTTTTGCTGCACGACCTATACCACCTGCGCCCCGACGGCATCATGTGCATCGTCTTGCCGCACGGCGTGCTGTTCCGCGGCGGCGAGGAAGGCACCATCCGAAAAAACTTGGTGGAGAACCGCCATATCCAGGCCATCATAGGTCTTCCTGCCAACATCTTCTTCGGCACGGGCATCCCCACCATCATCATGGTGCTGCGCAAGCAACGCGAGACGAGCGACGTCTTGGTAGTGGACGCTTCCAAGCACTTCGTGAAAGAAGGCAAGAACAACAAGCTGCGGGCAAGCGACATCAAGCGTATCGTCGACGCCGTGACAACGAACGCGACCGTCGACAAGTTCAGCCGCCTGGTTCCCATCGACGAGATCCGCGCCAACGACTATAACCTCAACATCCCGCGCTATGTGGACTCGAGCACGGCCGCCGAAAGCTGGGACGTGTATGCCACCATGTTCGGCGGCGTGCCGAAGGCCGAGGTCGACGCGCTCGAGCGCTATTGGAAGGTATGGCCGAGCCTCAAAGGGCAACTCTACCGTGACGCTGGTGGATCGTGTCTTGCGCCCGCGACCGACAACGTTGCGCAAGCGGCGAAGGAAAACGCCGATGTCCGTGCCTTTCTGAGCGGCTACCGTAATGCGATAAGCCATTTACCTGCCACGCTGCGAAGCCGCTTGGTAGACGGCGCCGATGAAGTTGATACCGTGGCGGAGGAAGAGGTCATCGCGGCGCTATTGAAAGACGCACTGGCGGGCATGGCCTTGGTCGACGGCTACGACGCCTACCAAGCGCTCGACGATGCCTGGGTGGGAATCTCCGGCGATTTGGAGATCATCCAGACCGAGGGGAAAGGCGCTGTGCGCAAGGTAGACCCGAACATGGTGGTCAAGAAGAAGAACGGCAAAGACGTCGAGGTACAGGACGGCTGGGCTGGCCGCATCCTGCCGTTTGCGCTTGTGCAAGAGCACCTGC
>OLPO01002019.1_pt1 | contig 13082 bp, 8 predicted proteins | sample 1672831 | NCBI WGS metagenome assembly OLPO01 (sample SAMEA3136728, study PRJEB25190) | human gut metagenome
TAACATCCATTGGCTCAAATTTAACTTTACAGTGTCCGTACTGTCCACGTCCACCTGACTGTTTAGCATATTTGCTATCAATGTCAACTGGTTTTGTAAATGCTTCTTTGTAAGCAACCTGAGGAGCACCTACGTTAGCTTCTACCTTGAATTCACGAAGAAGTCTGTCTACGATGATTTCAAGATGGAGCTCTCCCATTCCGGCGATGATTGTCTGTCCAGTTTCCTGATCAGTATGAGCACGGAATGTAGGGTCTTCTTCAGCCAGTTTTGCAAGAGATTCACCAAGTTTACCCTGGGAAGCTTTTGTCTTAGGCTCGATAGCAAGCTCGATAACTGGTTCTGGGAATTCCATTGATTCCAGAATTACAGGATGCTGCTCGTCACAGATTGTGTCACCTGTTGAAGTGAACTTGAATCCGATTGCTGCTGCGATATCTCCTGAATATACTTTATCAAGCTCCTCACGCTTGTTGGCATGCATCTGAAGGATACGTCCAACACGCTCTTTTTTATTCTTTGTAGCATTCAGTACATAAGAACCTGAGTTCATTGTACCAGAGTAAACTCTGAAGTATGCCAGCTTACCAACGAATGGGTCTGTCATAATCTTGAATGCAAGTGCTGAGAATGGCTCTTCGTCTGAAGAATGTCTTACAACATCGTTTCCATCCTCATCCACACCTTCGATTGGTGGGATATCTGTTGGTGCAGGCATGTACTCAACGATTGCATCAAGGAGCTTCTGTACACCTTTGTTTCTGTAAGCTGATCCACAGCAAACAGGAACTGCTGTACACTCGCAAGTTGCTTTTCTGAGTGCTTTCTTCATATCATCGATAGATGGTTCTTCACCTTCGAGATACTGCATCATCAGATCATCATCAAGATCGCAGATCTTTTCTACCATTTCTGTATGGTAAAGTTCTGCGTCGTCTGCCATATCTTCCGGGATATCTGTAACTGTGATGTCATCTCCCTTATCATCGTTGTAGATGTAAGCTTTCATTTCCATCAGGTCAATGATTCCCTTGAAGTCGTCTTCTTTACCGATTGGTAACTGAAGACAAATAGCGTTCTTTCCAAGTCTGGTCTTAATCTGGTCTACTGCATTGTAGAAATCAGCACCCAGGATATCCATCTTATTGATGAATGCCATTCTTGGTACATTGTATGTGTCAGCCTGACGCCATACGTTTTCTGACTGAGGCTCAACACCACCCTTAGCACAGAAGACGCCGACAGCGCCGTCAAGTACACGGAGTGAACGCTCAACCTCTACGGTAAAGTCAACGTGTCCCGGAGTATCAATGATGTTGATACGGTGCTCAAGAGCTCCCTTTTTCGGTTTTGTGAACTCTTCAAGTGTCCAGTGGCATGTTGTAGCCGCAGAAGTAATTGTGATACCTCTTTCCTGCTCCTGTTCCATCCAGTCCATGGTAGCAGTACCTTCGTGAGTATCTCCAATCTTATAGTTAACACCGGTATAGTACAGGATACGCTCGGTAAGAGTTGTCTTACCAGCATCGATATGCGCCATAATACCGATATTTCTTGTTCTCTCTAATGGATATTCTCTTCCAGCCAAGATTTTTTCCTCCTATAATTAGAAACGATAATGAGCAAATGCTTTGTTTGCTTCTGCCATCTTGTGCATGTCTTCTTTCTTCTTTACAGATGCGCCTGTGTTATTTGCTGCATCCAGGATTTCGTTAGCCAGTCTTTCTTCCATTGTCTTCTCTCCTCTAGCACGAGAGTATACTGTCAGCCAACGAAGTGCAAGAGTCTGTCTTCTTTCAGGTCTAACCTCGATTGGTACCTGGTAGTTAGCTCCTCCGATACGTCTAGCCTTTACCTCAAGTACTGGCATGATGTTATTCATAGCCTCTTCAAATACTTCGATAGCTGGCTTTTCGGCTTTTGCTTCAACTCTTTCAAACGCTCCGTATACGATCTTCTGTGCAACACCCTTCTTACCATCAAGCATAATGTTGTTGACAAGCTTGGTTACCACTTTATTGTTGTATACTGGATCCGCTAATACGTCTCTTTTCTGAGTATGTCCTTTACGTGGCACGGTCCTTCCCTCCTTAAACATCTTAATTTAATTCATCGGTACTCACATGTGTCTTTCTAATGATACTGTGTAGTGCATAGGGCATACAATATATATACCTTGCAACTTACATAATCATAGTTCTGTTTGTGATTACATTTTTAATTGGTTCGAAATCTTATCTATGCTTTACGCAACAGATTTATTTCTTATCTTTTGGTCTCTTAGCGCCGTATTTAGAACGAGCCTGTCTTCTCTTAGCAACACCTGCTGTATCAAGTGTTCCTCTTACGATATGATATCTTGTACCTGGAAGGTCTTTTACTCTTCCTCCACGGATCAAAACAACGCTATGCTCCTGAAGGTTGTGTCCTTCTCCTGGGATGTAGCTTGTTACTTCGATTCCGTTAGACAGACGTACTCTGGCGATCTTTCTAAGAGCTGAGTTAGGTTTCTTAGGTGTAGCAGTCTTAACAGCTGTACAAACACCTCTCTTCTGTGGAGCAGAAGTATCAGTGCTTCTCTTCTTTAAAGAGTTGTATCCTTTCTGAAGTGCCGGTGCTGTAGACTTCTTTACAGATGTCTGACGTCCTTTTTTTACTAACTGGTTAAATGTTGGCATTTCTTTCACCTCCTACGATTATAATAAGTTGCTTATTCATCTTGTGAATAGTCGTACATCAAAACAAAACGTTCCTATGCACGCTTGTTTAGTTTATTACGAATCATGATACTTGTCAAGGGATTTTCCTTGATTTTTTCACGTTTTCTGCCACTTTTTTCTTAGTTTTTACAAGTTTTTTTCTTTTCGTTATGTTTTGCGATTTGGTGCTTTATCAGGCTAAATAATATAAGTCCAGTCAACACACCGGCACTGTCAATACATACGTCTCTGAACTGGCAGCTCCGGCCCGGCACGAACAACTGATGGAATTCATCCGTTCCGGCATATGCCGTACCAACACACCAGCACAACAGTATGATCTTTCTTCCCCGGTCTTCCGAAAAAGAGTACGCAGTCCCCAGTATCAATATACCAAGGACTGCGTATTCCGACGCATGTGCACATTTGCGTACCGGGAAATCTATCTTTTCCGCAAACTGCCCCTGCTTATCTTCTGACCAGGATCTGTACTCCGGAATCACAAGCCTTCCGATCATCTTTCCAACAGAATGGCTCATCGCTGCCGATTCATCCGCTTCTCTGGCTGAAAATGAAAAAATCACTACCATCCAGACCAGCGTAAATATCAGCCAGATAATTCCCGTCTTTTTTCTCTTGATCCTGTTTTTTGTCATATTTTTTCCTGTCTTTTTCGTTTTATTCTATCGATGTTATTTTAATTATGCCTGAAGATCTGAGAACAGATCATTCTTGTATACGCCGTCTTCGATCAGCTTTGCAAATGACTCTACTACAACCGTTTTATCTTCCTTATAAGTAACACCGAACCATTTATCCTGTGTCTCCAGAAGTTTCACACTTACTTTGCCTTTTTTCAGAAGTTCATCGATATAGATCGGAAGCAAGTATTCCCCTTTCAGTTCTTTTGCTTCGTCTCCTTTGATATTTTCAAAGAATTCTACGAATCCTTCTTCCAGAAGTCCTACGAATTCCGGTGTCAGTCCCCACATATTCATAGATACATGTGAATTTACATCAATCTTATTTCCCTGAGATTCTGCTCCGTCCGCTGTCTTTTTGATCTCATAAGTCTCTACAACATCTGTCAGGTAATCTTTTTCATCTACTGCACAGATTCCTCTTGTTACAGTTCCGTTATCACTTAAAGTATTGCCAAGAATGAAGCCCGCCATGCAGAGTTCTTCGGATTTCTCCGGAGTGTAGTTGCTTACCAGAAATTCATGGATCTTTACAAATGCTTCTTTTCCATAATAATCATCTGCATTGATAACAACAAATGGCTCTTTGATAATATCTTTGCATACCAGAACTGCCTGTCCTGTTCCCCAAGGTTTGCTTCTGTCCGCCGGTTTCTCGATGCCTTCCGGAAGGTCATCCAGCTCCTGATAAGCATATGCGAATTCTACATTCAGTCCATTGCAAATTCCTTCGATACGTTTTCCGATTGCATTATGGAACGCGTCTTTGATATCTTTACGGATGATAAATACTACTTTATTGAATCCGGCCTCGATCGCATCATGGATAGAATAATCCATAATGATCTCCCCATTCGGCCCTACTGGTTCCAACTGTTTAATTCCACCACCAAAACGAGAGCCCATTCCCGCGGCCATGATGACTAATGCTGTTTTCATAATTCTTTTTCTCCTTTGTTCATTTGTCTTTTTCACGGTTAGAATTAGTATAGCACAATTTTGCGGCCTATACTACGAAAGAATTCTTAATTAAATTGCTGTTTAATTCAGTATCGTGGCTTCCCCGGTCCACGAGAAAGACTTGGTGTTATGTTTGATGCGTCATCCAGCAACAAACATAACACCAAGTCTTTCTCATGTCGTGATTGGCCAATGATATTGAATTTAATAGCGGAATTGTAGCCTTTGTGTGGCCGGGAAGTTGTGGCGGAAGCCTTGACTTTCCGGCTTTTTTGTACACTTTCAGTACCACAATGGTTACGGTTCCGCTGTTGAATCATTGCAGCATGCGATACCCACGGAATAAAACTTAGGAACTCTTTCCAGTGAATATGGAGAAGGTGTTGGAAAATCTAAACAGGAAAGAGTTTCTAAGTTTTATGGAGGCCCGGATAGCCGCCGCTTCATGCATTAAGCAGCAATTTATTCTACTGTCACGCTCTTCGCAAGGTTTCTCGGTTTATCTACATCCAGTCCCTTTGCTACAGATACATAATATCCAAGTAACTGAAGTGGAATCACAGCAAGTGATGTTGCAAAGTGTGGGTCTGTCTTTGGAATATATACGGAGAAGTCTGCATTCTCTTCAATATTATAATGTCCAAATGTTGTAAGTCCCATCAGATATGCTCCACGGCTCTTACACTCTACCATGTTGCTCAGGGTCTTCTCATATAATGCCGGCTGAGTCAGCACTCCGATGACCAGTGTACCGTCTTCGATCAGCGAAATCGTTCCATGCTTTAATTCTCCTGCTGCATATGCCTCAGAATGGATGTAACTGATCTCTTTCATCTTAAGACTTCCCTCTAAGGAAATTGCATAATCAATTCCACGTCCGATGAAGAAGATATCTTTTGCATTCACCTGTTTGGATGCAAACCACTGAATTCTTTCTTTATCTTCGATGATCCGGCTGATCTTATCTGGAATTGTCTGCAGTTCTTCAATATATCCGGCATACTGTTCTTCTGTGATCTGTCCTCTGATCTTGGCGAACTGGATTGCCAGTGTATAAGATGCGATCAGCTGTGTGCTGTATGCTTTGGTTGTTGCAACTGCGATCTCCGGTCCTGCCAGTGTATAGAATACATTGTCAGCCTCTCGCGCGATAGATGAACCGATTACATTCACGATTCCCAGTGTCTTTACGCCCTGTTTCTTAGATTCTCTAAGGGCTGCAAGACTGTCTGCCGTCTCTCCTGACTGACTGATAATGACAACCAGTCCCTTCGGATCGAGAATCGGATTACGATAACGGAATTCTGATGCAAGTTCTACACGTACAGGAATTCTTGCCAGATCTTCCATCACATACTGTGCTGCTACTCCGACATGATATGCAGAACCACATGCCACGATATAAATCTGACTGATCTCTTTGATCTCATCTTCAGAAAGTCCGACTGCGAAAAGATCGATCGCACCGTCTTTGATAACGGAATTCAGTGTATCCGCTACTGCCTTAGGCTGTTCATGGATTTCTTTGATCATGAAATGCTCATATCCAGCCTTTTCTGCTGCTTCTGCATCCCATTCAACTGTCTTTAATTCTTTTTCAATCTCTTCACCATCCAGATTATAGAAAGTGATCTCACCCTTGCGGACACGGGCCATCTCCTGATTACCGATATAATATACATCTCTTGTATATTTCAGGATTGCAGGAACATCAGAACCTATATAAGATTCTCCGTTCGCAATACCGAGAATCATCGGACTGTCTTTTCTTGCTACATAGATTTCTTCTGGATAATCCTTGAACATAATAGCAAGTGCGTAAGAACCACGGATACGTACCAGTGCATGGTTGATCGCATCTACCGGTGTTCCTTCATATTTCTTATAATAATAATCTACCAGTTTGACTGCTACTTCTGTGTCAGTCTCTGAATAGAATGTATATCCTTTGCGGACAAGTTTGTCCTTTAATTCCTGATAGTTTTCAATGATACCGTTGTGAACAGCTACCACATTTCCATCATCACTTGTATGAGGATGTGCATTGTTCTCAGATGGCTCACCATGTGTTGCCCATCTTGTATGACCGATACCACAGGTTCCTTTCACAGTTTCTCCACCGTTCGTCTTCTCTGACAGAACCTTCAGTCTTCCCTTGGCCTTAATAACTTCTACATCACCTTTTCCGTCACGTACTGCGATTCCTGCCGAATCATAGCCACGATATTCGAGTTTCGATAGACCGTCTAACAGAATCGGTGCAGCCTGGTGTTCACCTGTAAATCCTACAATTCCACACATAATTATATTTTCTCCCTGTAATTTTCTTAATGTAGTCTATTCTTTTTGTATTATATATGCATCTGGTTCTTTGTATAACTTAACCCGCAATATATCCTTTTTCCTTTACAACTTCGACAACCTGATCTACATACTTCTTGCAGACATCTTCTGTTTCTGCTTCTACCATGACACGAAGGAGCGGTTCTGTTCCGGATTCACGCACAAGAATACGTCCGGTATCTCCAAGAGCCTCTGTTACAGCCTTTACTGCTGCCTGCACATCCGCATCATCCTGTGCAGCCTTCTTATCTGTCACACGCACATTTTCAAGTACCTGCGGATAAATGGTAAGTCCTTCCTGTAGCTCGCTCATTTTCTTCTTTCTTGCCATCATAACTTCCATCATCTTAAGACTGGTAAGAATGCCGTCTCCTGTAGAAGCATATTTTGAGAAAATGATATGACCGGACTGCTCTCCGCCGAGAATGCATCCATTATTTGTCATGTATTCATATACATACTTATCTCCGACTGCAGTCTTCGCATAACCGATTCCCGCTTCATCGAATGCTTTGTATAATCCAAAGTTGGACATCACTGTCGTAACAACGGTATTGTTCTCCAGCTTTCCACGTTCTTTCATATATTTTCCGTAAATGTAAAGGATCGCATCTCCGTCTACCAGATTACCTTTTTCGTCTACGCAGAGACATCTGTCGGCATCTCCGTCATAAGCGAATCCGACATCCAGTCCGTTTTCAACAACGAACTTCTGAAGGCCCCCGATGTGTGTAGATCCTGCATTGTTGTTGATATTGGTTCCGTCCGGCTCCGCATTGATCACGTAAGTCTTGGCACCAAGTGCATCAAATACAGACTTTGCCAGATTCCATGAACTTCCGTTCGCACAGTCAAGTCCGACTTTCACACCCTTGAAAGAATAAAGTCCAAGTGAGATCAGATAACCGATGTAACGGTTTCTTCCTGATACATAGTCTACCGTACGTCCGATCTTTGATGTATGTGCAAATGGAATTTCTTCATATTTTTCCCCAAATACTTCCAGTTTGCCATCCAGATAATCTTCTACCAGTGCGATTGTTCCTTCATCCATCTTCTCACCGTTACCGTTGATCAGCTTGATTCCGTTGTCATAATACGGATTATGGCTTGCAGAAATCATAATTCCACAGTCAAATCCATCTGTTCTTGCCACATACGCAACAGACGGTGTTGTCGTAACATGAAGCAGATAAGCATCCGCTCCTGAAGCAACCAGACCTCCTACCAGTGTGTACTCAAACATGTAGCTGGAACGTCTTGTATCCTTTCCGATCACGATACGTGCCGGTGTCTCGTCACCATTTCTTCGTTTTACCTCTCCATAGTACCATCCAAGAAATTTTCCGATCTTGTATGCATGATCTGCTGTCAAATTATTGTTGGCTTCTCCACGGAAACCATCTGTTCCGAAATATCTTCCCATATGTATTCTCCTAAAATAATAATTTTTAGTCGGTTTATTATCAAGTAACTGCCACCATTATAGTTGGTATCATACTTAAATTCAAGTAAAAGTGGCAAAAAAATACGCATATGTGCAAAGACATTCCTTACATATATGCGTACTTTTCGCCATAATATCACTATTCTACTGTAATTCCAAGTTCTCTCTCACACAGTCCCAGTGCCGATGCAATAACTGCATCCATGTCATAATATTTATATTCACCCAGACGTCCTCCGAAGATAATTTTCTCTTCTTTTTCCGCCAGTTCTTTATATTCTGCGTAAAGTGCTCCGTTCTTTTCATCATTTACCGGATAATACGGCTCGTCTCCCAATTTCCATTCTGAACTGTACTCACGGCTGATCACCGTCTTAGGAATATCATTTCCTTCCGAATCTTTACCGAATTCAAACCATTTATGCTCAATGATACGTGTCCACGGTGTCTCTCTATCTGTATAGTTCACTGCTGCATTTCCCTGGAAGTTCGGCTGATCCAGTAATTCTGTCTCAAATCTTACAGAACGATATTCCAGTGTTCCAAGCTTATATCCGAAATATGCATCGATCGGTCCTGTATAGACCACCTTTTCTGCCAGTGTATCCAGTTCTTCTTTGTTTTCCAGATATTCGGTATTCAGACGAACTTCGATGCCATCCAGAAGATTCGCAACCATCTTCGTATATCCGCCAACCGGAATGCCCTGGTACAGTGCATTGAAATAGTTGTTGTCAAATGTCAGACGTACCGGAAGTCTCTTGATAATGAATGACGGAAGCTCTGTACAGTCACGTCCCCACTGTTTCTCTGTATATCCTTTGATCAGCTTCTCATAAATATCACGTCCCACCAGTGAGATTGCCTGTTCTTCCAGGTTCTTTGGCTCTCCAGTGATCTCTTTTCTCTGTTCTTCGATCCTGGCCTTTGCCTCATCCGGCGTTACCACACCCCACATCTTATTGAATGTGTACATATTAAAAGGAAGAGAATATAATTCTCCTTTGTAATTAGCTACCGGCGAATTGGTGAAACGGTTGAATTCTGCGAACTGTGTAATATAGTTCCATACCTTTTTGTTATTCGTATGGAAAATATGTGCACCATATTTATGTACATGGATTTTTTCTACATCTTCCGTATATACATTTCCTGCAATATTCGGCCGTTTGTCGATTACCAGTACAGATTTCCCCGCTTTTTTTGCCTCATGTGCAAATACCGCTCCGTATAAACCAGAGCCCACTACTAAATAATCGTATTTCTTCATAATTCATAACCTCTTTTTTACAATATCTGTTATCTTGTTCAGACATCCTTTATAAAATCTTTTCGGATATCTGACTCTTGTCTTTCCTGTCTCTTACTCATCTGTCTAACAAAAATATTCTATCATATTCTGCCTTTATTTGAAACCCAATATTTACTTTCTTACTTTATCACGTTACTAAAAGATTGCTTTTCTGTGTCGACCATATTATACTAATTAAATAATGAAATGAAACAATTGAGGTGATATTATGCATAAAGAATTCTTAATGGGAAATGCTGCCATTGCCCTCGGTGCGGTTGCCGCCGGAGTCAATGTCGTGGCAGGATATCCCGGCACACCTTCTACCGAAGTTCTCGAGAACGTGGCAAAGCATCGTCCCGACGACGTCTACGTGGAATGGTCTGTCAATGAAAAAGCCGCAATGGAACTGGCCGCCGGTGCTGCATATGCCGGTGCAAGATCCCTGGTAACAATGAAACAGGTCGGATTGAATGTCGCATCCGATCCACTGCTGAGTCTGGAATACGTCGGTATCAAAGGAGGAATGGTCATCCTCGTTGCAGATGATCCGGGACCGATCTCTTCACAGACAGAACAGGACACCCGACATTTTTCCAGATTCTCCAAGCTTCCATGCTTCGATCCTTCTTCTGCCCATGAAGCATATGAGATGATCCAGGAAGCATTCGAATATTCAGAAAAGTATGGAACACCGGTATTCTTACGTCCAACCACCAGGGTCTGTCATGGCTATGCCTCTGTCACGGTAAAAGATGAAGAAGAATATATCCAGCATCAACCGGAAGGATTCATCAAAGATTCCAAACGCTGGGTGATCTTCCCACGTCTGTCTTTCATGAATCATCAGAAAATCGAGGCACGTAACAAAGAACTGGCCGATGTCTTTTCGTCCTATGAAAAGAACCAGATTCTTCCGTCCTGCGAAACTTTTAAAGATTCAAAGAAAGGGATTGCCGCCGGAGGAATCAGTTATACATACGCAATGGAAACATTAAAGCATACCGGTATGGTAAAACTATTAAAAGTTGCCACACCGCATCCGTTCCCGGAAAAACTTGCCGTAGAATTCCTGACCGAGCTTGACGAAGTTCTTTGCCTTGAAGAACTGGATCCGGTGATTGAACGTGAACTAATCTACATCTGCGGTAAATATCAGCTTCCTGTTAAAATACTTGGAAAATTAAGTGGAGACACGGCCTGTGCAGGCGAAAACACCCGCAACAGTGTATCTTCTTATATTAATACATTTTTGGGATTACCTGAATCTGCAAAGAACAGCCTTCCAAAACCGCCGGAACTTCCGATCCGTCCGCCGATACTCTGTGCCGGATGTCCGCATCGAGCTTCTTTCTACGCAGTCAAAAAGGCCATGAAAGGAAAGAAGACCATTTTCTGTGGAGATATCGGATGTTATACACTTGGTAATGCCATGCCGCTTGATATGGTCGATACCTGTCTGTGTATGGGAGCCGGTCTCAATATCGCACAGGGCGTCGAAAAAGTAGAACCGGACACCACCTGCTTTGCTTTTGTTGGTGATTCTACCTTCTTTGCCTCCGCAATCACCGGCGTTGTCAATGCCGTTTACAATCAGGCAAATATGGTTCTGATCGTGCTGGATAACTCGACCACGGCCATGACCGGACATCAGCCGCATCCGGGAACAGGATGTACCGTCATGGGTGAGATTGTCCAGAAGATCAACATCGAACAGGTTCTCCGCGGCATTGGAGTAACAGAAGTCGAGACAGTAAATCCGCTGGATCTGAATGCATCCGTAGCATGCGTTCAGAAAATGGCAGCAAAAAACGGTGTAAAGGCCATCATCTTCAAATCGCCTTGTATCGCTGTCACAAAACCGGATGCACCACTTCATGTCGTTTCTGATAAATGTATCGGATGTAAGAAATGTATCAAAGAACTGGGATGTCCTGCCATCGTGCTGAATGATGGTAATGTGTGTATTGACAGTTCCATGTGTACTGGATGCGGACTCTGCAGTCAGGTCTGCCCGGTAACAGCTATTACAGGAGGTGAAGATCATGAGTAATCAGAAAAATGTCGTTCTCTGCGGTGTCGGCGGACAGGGAACGGTTCTTGCCTCCAAGCTTCTCGCAGCAGCAGCGATGAGCAAAGATATTCCAGTTATGAGTGCTGAGACCATCGGAATGGCACAGCGCGGAGGTAGTGTATTCAGCCACCTCCGTATGGGAGAAGGCTTATATTCTCCGATGATTGAAACGGGTACTGCCGACCTCATCATTGGTTTCGAACCAGGAGAGACTGTCCGCATGCTTCCTTATCTGAAGACCGGCGGACACGTAATTGTAAGTACCCGCGCCGTAAAACCAGTCACAGCCACTTTAAGCGGTTCCGATTATGATGCTCCTCAGATGCTTGATTATCTGAAAGCAAATGTTCCAAACCTCACTCTGGTAAATACAGATCAGGCATGCAGCGATATCGGTTCCTCCAAGGTACTGAACATGGTTCTCCTGGGAGCTGCCATCCGTACCGGAGTACTGGATTTTACGATTTCCGAAATGGAACACATTATGAAACAGACACTGCCTGAAAAATTCCATGAAATGAATCTCAAGGCATTGAATTACAATATATAACAACCAGCCTCTCCTGTGCGGTACAGATTGAACTGTGCAGGAAAGTTTCTATTGCATACTTTGATATAAAAAAGAAAGACGAGGATATACATATGCAGATTTCCGAAACACAGATTACACAAGTCAACAAACAGATCCAGGCACTTCTGAGAGCCGAAAGTTTCTATGGAAAGAAATTAGAAGAAGCCGGAGTTACCAGCATCCAGTCAGCCGAAGATTTCCAGAAGCTTCCTTTCTCAGAGAAAAATGATCTGAGAAATGCCTATCCACTCGGACTGATGACCGCTCCGGAAGAAAAGATCGTAAGAATCCATTCTTCTTCCGGTACGACAGGTCTTCCGGTCATCATCCCTTATACTCAAAAAGATGTTGATGACTGGGCCGTAATGTTCAAGCGCTGCTACGAGATGGCGGGCATGACGAATCTGGACCGTATCCAGATCACTCCGGGATATGGTCTCTGGACCGCCGGAATCGGATTCCAGGCAGGTGCCGAAAAACTGAGCAGCATGGTGATTCCGATGGGTCCTGGTAATACGGACAAACAGTTACAGATGATGATGGATATGAAGACAACCGTCCTTGGCTCCACTTCTTCTTACGCCCTGCTTCTCGCAGAAGAAATCGAGAAACGAGGCATCAAAGACAAGATCCATCTGAAGAAAGGAATCATCGGTTCCGAGCGCTGGGGCGAAAAGATGCGGAAGCGTATTATTGATGAACTCGGTATCGAAATCTATGATATCTATGGACTGACCGAGATTTACGGACCTGGTATCGGTATCAGCTGCTCACACGACTGCGGTATGCATTACTGGGATGATTACATTTATGTCGAAATTATCGATCCTGCGACCGGCGAGGTTCTGCCGGACGGTGAGCTTGGAGAGATCGTTATCACTACGCTGGTCAAAGAAGGGGCTCCTCTTATCCGTTACCGTACCCACGACCTTTCCCGTATTATTCCTGGAGACTGCCCTTGTGGAAGCAAATTCCCTCGTCTTGATACCATCATGG
>OLPO01002023.1_pt1 | contig 13069 bp, 12 predicted proteins | sample 1672831 | NCBI WGS metagenome assembly OLPO01 (sample SAMEA3136728, study PRJEB25190) | human gut metagenome
ATGCCGCCGGGATAGGAGAACTGGCGGAAGAACTTCTGCAGGCCGGCCTCGTCATTGGTGATGTCGGGACGAATCTCACGATAGGTGCCATCCAGCAGGGACTGCGCGGTACCGGCCGGGCCGCCGTGACCGGGGCCCATAAGGAAGATGGCGTTTTGCTGGTGGTCGGCAATCAGGCGGTTTACATGGCCAAACAAAAAGTTCACGCCCGGAGTGGTACCCCAGTGGCCCACCAGACGATGCTTGACGTCGGGGCGGCCAAAGTCGCGCACCTCGCCCGTCTTCTCATCGACAAAATCCTTGCGCATCAAAGGATTAGAGCGCAGGTAGATCTGGCCGACGGAGAGATAGTTGGCGCAGCGCCAATACTTCTCCACTCCCTCGAGCTCCTCGCTGGAAACGGGCGCATCGAGCTTTTTCCACGGCGTTCCGATAACGGGCTGAGTCATGTATTGCCTCCTGTATTCTCGCCGGTGGGCGCCGGCGTGTAACTCTCAATAAACGATGCGCTGCGTTCCCGCGGCCTGCCGGGCAGGGCAATCGCCGCGGGAGCGCATCTCGCACGCATCGGCGCATGCAAGGGACCGCATGCGTCAGATCTCAAGCGCTTTGACGCTGGCCTCCCTGGCGCGCACCGCTCTCTCCTACGGGGCGCCAAGGCTTAAAAGCGTCTGAAAACACACCCCTTTAGGGACAGGTGGGGCGTATGGGGGAACCGACGCTTATTGGCACGGCATCAGGTACAACAAGCACCTGTATCCGAATTGAGAGTATAGGCGGTAAAACGTTTTATCGTTATGAAAAAACGTTTTATCACTGTAAAGACTTATGCATATTGAGGGACATTATTTGGTTATTTATGCAGCGTGATGGGCTCGTTCGCAGTTTTGGCAATCTAAAAGATTACTGCCCCCAGCCCTCCACAACGCCTTCATATGAAGCATTCGGGCAAAGCCATTTTTGCTTTTACAGCATGCACCAAGAAGACGCGGGCGCCCCGTCGCCGCTAGCGCGGGGAAACGCTACCCTGCACCACAAGACGCGGTTCGAGCACACGCTCGATGGGGCGTGCCGTCGGCTTTTCGATCCTGCGAAGCATCATGTTGATAGCGTGCTCGGAAAGCATGGTCACGTCCTGCTCGATCGAGGTCAAAGCCGGCTCGAACAAGGCATCGGCGGCGCTGTTGTCGTAGCTCACTACCGAGTAGTCACTCGGCACACGACAGCCACGCTGGTACAGACGCTTGAGCAGGCCAAGGGCAATGTTGTCGGAGCTTGCAAATACGGCCGTGGCATCGGTATCCAGCACGTTTGCCGACGCCTCATAGGCATCGGAGATGTAATAGTCGGTCTCGACCACCAGCGAGGGATCAAATGCCACGCCGGCTTCGGTAAGGGCACGCTCATAACCGGCAAGACGCTTGCGGCCCGTCATGGATTTGGCCGCGTTAACCATGCAGGCAATGCGCTCGTGGCCCTTCTCCAGCAGGTATTTTGTTGCCATGTAGCCGCCCTGCTCATGGTCGAACAAGACCTTGTCGCAGGAGAGGTTGTCCACCACGCGGTCGATCATCACATAGGGCACAGGCAGATGAGAAAGCTCATCGACCAGCACGCTGTCGTCTGCGAGCTCATCGGCAACAACCAAGAAGATGCCGTCCACCCCACGCGTGACGAGAAGGGCCAACAAGTCCAGGTCGTTTTCGGGCAAACCATCGGAGTTGGTAATGAACAGGGCATATCCCTCGGCGCGGCAACGTTGCTCCAGGTTCTTGGCAAGCGAGGAGAAGAAGCGGCTCTCGATGTTAGGGACGATGAGGCCAAGTGTCTTGGACTCGCGCATCACCAGGCTGCGAGCGATCTGGTTGGGAACGTAATGCTCACGCGCCGCGACTTCCTTGATGCGGCGACGATTCTCCTCCGAGATGCGGCAGGGCCGGTTGTTGAGCACGAGGGAAACCGAGGAGGGAGAAAGCCCCACCTCGTTGGCAATCTGCTTGAGTGTCACCTTTTGAGCCAATGCGATCGTTCCCTTTCCGCGCCTGCATTTCCGTGTGGTCAACAACTTTACCACCCCAGGAGGGAAAGTGGGGCGGGAAGCGAGGACCCCAGTCCCCCGATGTCAAATCGAGAGCCTACGCCAACGGATTGTTACTTAAAGAAAGGTGTGCATGCCAAACGAGTTCTTTGAACGAAACTGGTTAATTTCGTTAACAAGATGTTAACTTTCGCTTTACTTCGAAATACGTTCACCGAACAAATGGCACCGTTCGAAATTTTTTTCCAGTTTTCGAAAAAAAAAAAAATGAATCGGTATTCTCGATTTCAGGCAGCGCCCATATGCATCGATGCTCCGCAAGCGTTGTAGAAACGAATGATAACGAAAGGGGTTTTATGCTTGAAAACTGGCTAGAACCGCAGTGCGTTTCGCTTCACAACAAGGTAGACAGCTACGAAGAAGCGATCGCGATTGGTGGAGACCTCCTTGTCTCAGCAGGTAAAGCAACCGAATCGTTCACCAAAAGAATGATTTCTGCTGTCGAGGAATTCGGCCCTTACATGGTCATAGCCCCTGGCATTGCCATTCCTCACGCTCGCCCAGAAGACGGAGCACTTGCTGTCGGTCTGAGCTTGATCACCCTCGACACTCCCGTTAATTTCGGCAGCCCCGAAAACGATCCCGTGAGCCTCGTGATTTGCCTCTGCTCGACAGATTCAGAGTCGCATCTCGATGCTCTCGCAAGGCTGGTTTCGCTTCTCGAAGACAAACGCAATGTCGACGAGATTCTCAACGCAGCGGACGTGTCTGAAGTCATGGATCTCGTCAGCCGCTTTTAACCCAATTTATCTGATCGATTAACCCAAGAAATGGATGATTCACATGGATAAGCGCTACAAAATCACTGCACTCTGCGGCATGGGCCTTGGAACGAGCAGCCTTGCCCGTATGGCAATCATGGACTACGTGAAGAGCCACGGCATCGATGCCACCGTCACCGTCGCTGACATCGGAAGCGTCAAGAGCATCGACGCAGACATCATCTTGACCACCAAGAGCATGGCAAGCCATATCACTGACGACATTCGCAGCCGCACCACGGTCATGTACGTCACGAACCTCATCAAGAAGGACGAGATCAACGCAAAGCTTGACGAATTCTTCGCTGGTCAGGCTGAGTAAAAGCTGCCTCCTGGCTCCTATTTTTTAATTCCCGTCCTTAGTTCCCCATCGATTGGAAGCGATATGGATATTCTTGCCTCCATTGGCAACTTCATCATTTTCCAGGTGCTTGACCAAGCCCCCATCTTCCTGGGCATCATCACGCTTGTCGGTCTGCTCCTGCAAAAGACCCCCGCAAGCGAAGTCTTCGAGGGCGTAATCAAGACCATCGTCGGCATGCTGATTCTCAATGCCGGCGCAGATCTTATCTCCAACACCATCACCCCCGTTATGCAGCTGCTTAACAATGTCGTTGGCGTTAACGGCGTTATGCCCATGAACGAGGCAGCATTCGCCGTGGGCATGTCCACCATGTCCGAGACCGTCGTATCTATCTTCGTCCTCGGCTTCATCATCCACCTTGCGATGGTGTTCCTCATGCCCAAAAAGGATATGAAGAACGTCTACCTCACGGCGCACATGATGCTGTACCTCGCGGTTTTCCTCGCGCTTTCGATCAACTGCATCCTCGGTCTTCAGGGAATGCCCCTTATTGTCACCTGCGCGATTCTTGCTGCACTCTACTGGACCTTCACTCCTGAAATTCCCCGTGCTCTGGGAAAGAAGTACTTTGGTGAGGACTTCACCCTCGGTCACGCAGCACAGTTCGGCACCCTCATTGGCGCACTCTGCGGCAAGCTGTTTAGCAAGCACGCTGAGGAGGAGGACGCTGAGAACATCAAGCTCCCCGGTGGACTCTACCTGTTCCAGGACGTCACCTTGGCGCTCTCCCTCATCATGCCGATTCTCTTCGTCATCATCGGTCTTGTTGTGGGTCAGGGTCAGGTCGAAACGCTTTCCGGCTCTCAGAACTGGGTCGTCTTCCTCATCATGGAAGGTCTGAAGTTCGCTGCCGGCGTATCCGTCATGCTCTCCGGCGTCCGCATGTTCCTCAACTCCATCATCCCGGCATTCAAGGGTATTTCTGAGAAGCTCATCCCCAATTCGGTTCCCGCTCTCGACTGCCCCGTTTTCTACCCGTTCAGCCCTTCCGGCGCTATGTTCGGCTTCTTGGGCTCCATCCCCGCCGGCATCATCGTCTGCCTGCTCACTGTTGCCCTCAGCTCTTCCGTGGTTGTCTTCCCGAGCCCGGTCATCCTCTTCTTTGACGGTTGCACGGTCGGCGTGTTTGGCAACAAGTACGGCGGTTGGAAGGGCGCTCTCCTGGCTGGCTTTGTTTCCAGCTTCATCGCTCACCTGGGCATCATCGCCCTCTACCCGATGATGGGTTCGATGTTTGGCACCGGCCTCATGCTTTCGAACATCGACTACGCCGTGTTCTGGCTCCCGGTCCTCTTCGTCATCAAGCTTATTGCAGGCATCGCATAGCCGTTCCCGCAAAAAGCCTTTCTCTCCGTGCGGGTGCCTTGCCAAAAGGTGCCCGCACTTTCTTTTGGAGGCATTTATGGCATTTATCGAAACAGTCCTGGGAAAAATCGATCCGTCAAACATCGGCAAGACCGATGCCCACGACCACCTCATCAGAATGGGCGGTGTCGAAGTCATCACCAATGGAAGCGACTTCGACATGCCCAACGAGAACAAAGCCCTCGAGGAATTGGAGCTTTTCAAACAAGTTGGCGGCAACACCCTCGTCGAAATGACCCCCATCGGCAGTGGGCGCAGTATCGAAAGCCTGCGTGAAATCAGTGCAAAAAGCGGCGTTAACATCATTGCGACCACCGGCTTTCACAAGTCGGAGTTTTATGACAAGTCTCACTTCCTGTGGAAATACGACACAGAGCAGCTTGTCGAGCTCCTCGTTGCAGACGTATGCGACGGTATTGATATCTATGATTACGCCGGCCCCATAGTCAAAAGATCGGAAGGCCGCGCCGGCGTCATCAAAGCGGCATGCAGCCTGCAATCAATTACAACTGTCGAGAAAAAAGAGCTTCGCGCCGCGGCAATCGCTTCAAATATAACCGGTGCGCCCGTTTCCCTTCATCTTGAGAAAGGCACGATGGCGCTCGAGGCGATCGATATTCTTCTCGAAAACGGGGCCAAGCCCAACAACATCATTCTTGGCCACATCGACCGCAACCCGGATTACTACTACCACGAGCAGATTGCCAAGCGCGGCGTTTTCCTTATTTATGATGGCGCCGCCCGCGTAAAGTACTACACGGACGAGGTAATTGCCCGCCTCATCGAGCATATGGTCGAGGCTGGATTCGAAGATCAGCTGCTGATGGGTGCCGACCTGGGAGGAAAATCGTACTTCCGCTCCTATGAGGGAGGCCCCGGCCTCGGTTACAACCTTGGCATTTTCACTCCTCGCCTTCTGGCTTCGGGCATAAGCCAGCAAACGGTAGACAAGATGCTCATCCACAATGCCCGCCGCGCCTTCACGAACAAAAAGGCCGGTGCCTAGATGAAGAAGGATCTGTATTTGCTAAGGCACGGCCAAACGCTCTTTAATTCCAAGCATCTCATTTCCGGATGGTCCGATTCCCCTCTTACCGAGAAGGGAATCGAGCAGGCAAAGCGAGCCGGCCTCTTTTTCCAAAATAAAAGGGTCCATTTTGACCATCTCTACTGCTCAGATCTTCATCGAGCAGTAACGACCTCAAAGCTTGTCGCGCCCAATCTTGCACCCGAAATCAAACAGCCGCTTCGCGAATGGTTCTTTGGCTATTACGAGGCAGAAAGAGTTGCCATAATGCCTCGGGCACCTTTTGGAGACTACTTTTGCCAGTTTGGCGGAGAGGCCCAGTCGACAGTGCGCGACCGCATGTTCAACTGCATCCACGACATCATGGAGCAAGACGACACTGCATGTGTTCTCGTTGTAAGCCACGGACGTTCGTGTAAAGAGTTTTACGACGCGGTTCTTGGAGAGGCAGCGAACCCCAACGACAAGGTGCCCGGCAACTGTGGAGCGATTCACTTCTCCTATGAAGATGGCGAGTTCTCGGTTGTGGATCTTTTCACACAAGAGGATTACGCACAAGAGCTGCAGCTTCCTGAGATTGACTAATTGAGCTCAGGGCTCGGACGCACCGATAACGGTCAGAACGTAAGGGGTCGATTCCGGAACTCTTCCGAAATCGACCCCTTTGTTGGTTGGTCATGCCCGCCTCAGCAGGCGTCATGGCCCTTACTCTTAACGAGCGCTACGTCCACCGTGCAGCTTCTTAATCGAAAGCGCGACGGTCAATGCGCCTGCGGTTGCCAGCAATGCGGCGCACCCCATAGCCGGGGCGCTACTGTCGCCCGTGTTGGGAATCTTGCCTGCAGTGGTCTTTTTCTTTCCGGCAGGCTTCGTGGTGGCAGCAGGCTTTTTGCCGGTATCAGGCTTATCGCCCTCGGCGGGAGCGGCCTTTTCCGTATAGACGTTCTCAAACGTCATGCTCGCTACGGGCGTATCCTGAGTCTTCTCATAGGATGCGCCGTTATCGGTCTCCACCAGCTTGACGGGGAAGATTTCGTAACTCGACTGGGTGGCCGACTGGGCATCGGTCGCAATCGTGTACTCATGGCAGAAAATCTGGTAGACAGCGTCGGAATACGTCCAGTTTGCCACACCTGTATTCTTCTCGCGCACGCAGAAGCCCTCACAGGTGATGTCGCGGACCTGGCTCTTGGGACCCTTGATGGTAAGCACGCCCTTGTATTCCCCCGCTCCGTTTGTGGCGACGGCCGCCGTCACGGTCACGTCGGTGTAATCCTCAATCTGGCCGACGCCGACGTTGAAAATCTCAAGCTCAAATTCCTGCTTGCCCGGAGCGATGTCGCCGCCCTTCTTAACGACCTTCGTGAAGGGGAAGCTATAGGTGACGGATTTCTCACTTGTGATGAAGTGGATGTTCTTATAGAGATGCAGGAAGCCCTTGGCCTGCTCGACGCCATCGTGCTCGATGAGATCGATGGTCGTGCCCTCGCTATCGACGGCGACGGCATGCGTCAGGTCAAAATCGTTGCCAATGATGGGGCTCTTGAAGAACGCCGGGATGTTTTCTGCGTTGGTATTCTTGGCGTCGATTTCGGCTGCGTAGACCGTAAAGTTACCCTTGCAGCCAGTGGGGTGTTTTCCGTCGAGCGTGACGTGGGCATTGCCGCCAATGGTTAAGTTACCGTTTGCCCACAGAGCGGCATCGACGGTAGAGGTCGATTGGACAGAGCCGCCATCAACCGTTAGGTTTCCTTCGGCGAACAGACCGGGGAAGAAGCTTTTCGCCACGACGTTAGAATTCGAGATGCTCAGGTTGCCGCCCGCGGTGCCACCGCGGGAGCTGATGTACGCGGCGTTGCAATTGTTTTCCGTCGCTGAAATGTCGACCACGCTGCTGTTGTTAATAGTAAGGTTAGCGGCATCGATACCCGCATACAGCGCGTGCGACGTGAGCCTCGCGTTGTCGACGAATACCGAACCGTCGCTGGCAATACCAACACCGCCCGGGGCATTAATGCTAAGGGTCGTTCCACATACCGAAACGCTACCGACAGCGCTTATGCCATCCTTCGTTTCCCCCGCGACGTTAATCGCAAGGCTGCCCAAACCTGAAAACTCAATGTTCCCCGCAGCCTTAATGCCAAAATTGTCATCAAAGGTAATGTGATTCTCGCCCCGAAGCACGATGTTCAAATCGCCCGTCAATTTTGAATCGATGCCACCGTAGCCAGCCGCGTTCGTGATAGATGCGTTGCTTAGCGTAAGGGTCTGCGCGCCGGGATCGTACGTCGCCGTTCCCTCACCACATGCAATAGTGAGGTTATCGCTGGTGAACTGCTCGCCGTTAACAAACAGGTTGTACTGCGCTGTCTCGGCAAATGCCATTGCCGGCAGCATCGCCATAGCAAAGGCGAGTGCTAAGGCAAAACCTATTAGTTTCCGTATCTTGCCCATGACGCTCCTTTCGTCCTGGTGAACTCGCAAAGGAGTGAAACCGGCGTTTGACGCGCCCCGGTGCAACCATGAGTACCGACGGTTGATGTCGAGGTCGCTGCGGCATGTGTCCGACGGCAGTCGCGGTGGCGCCGTTTTCGATAGCTTTGCGATTTTGTGTAGCATGATAGATGGTACAGGGAGCAAACGTCCTGCTCATATCGCCCAGCGGCTCATTATCCACTGGCAGCGATGGACACATGGCCCGGAAATACAAGGCTTGCAGGCACTTGGACGAATACGTCTTTGCTGGAAAACCATGTAGCTATAAGCGCCGTCCCCGCGACGGCGAGCGTAGAGCTGCCAAGACTGGGATGAAACATGTTCGCGCTGCCGATGGCGTTGTGCTTACTACGGCAAGCGTTATTTTTTAACCTATGTACCTGCAGAATGTCGGGAGGGGCGCTGCTGTTAATCTTTGTAGCGGCGTCAATGAACCTGACACTGATTATCGGCATACCAGTTTCAAAATGCTCGCACCCGGAAAAGGATTCTATATTGGTCTGTATGTGGATACGGATTCAGATGAAGTTTTCGGAGAGTATGAACTTAGGCTCACGTTTTACGACTCGCTTGGGTATCGGTATGAGGAGTTCTTCCCGGTTTTCGGTCAAGCAGTTTGATCCGCAGGCCGATGGAAAGGCGTGCGTTGCCACGCATACTGTTGCCGTACCTCTCTTGATTGACGGGACCGAGAGATTCAAGAACGCTGGGCTGTGTGATTCTCTCGTGGGTTATTTGGGGGATGATGAGCGAGAAAATTAGATGGCGCCTTCTACCCGTTGAAAATTTTTTGCTTGCATTCAAAGAAATTAACTTGTAGGTTAATTACATACAAGTAAAGTATTAAGGAGCGTGAATGACGAAGGAAGATTGGCAGCTTAAGCAGATAGCTGACTTCTTCTATCTGCTCGTCAATGGAAGTGACGCTACAAGAAAGGACATACTCCAAAAGAGGTTCAAGAAGGAAATAAATACTCTAAACGCACTTTACGACCTGATCGAAAAGATTGACGAGCTTGGTTATGACAACGGAATCGATTTCGCGTTCAATACGAACCGGTTCGACACGATAAAGGGCACCAAGCTGAGCCTTATCGAAATACGTAGGTTCGGGAAGACATGGCGAGTGATCACCTATTGGAGCAAGAAGAAAAAGATGCTTGTGATGCTGGATGCTTTTGAGTCTCACAAGCACAAGGACATGAATGAGATGCTGAAGCAAGTTGGTCCGCTGGCCCAGCATGCGATTCGGCTGATAGGGGACGGTGAGTGACATGGCTATGAAGGTGTCGCGTGAGGAATTCCTTGGCATAGACGAGCCTTTGAAGCCGAATTTTGAGAACGTTGCCGCGAAGATGGCGTTGGATTTTGAGGCTGACGTGTTCATGCGCCTCAAGGAGCTCGGACTCAAACGCAAGGATCTGGCGCGACTGCTCAATGTGAGCCCAGCTGCGGTTTCGAAACTGCTCACCGAGAACTCGAACATGACATTGAAGACCATGGCCAAGATTGCGACCGCACTTGGCTGCGAGATTTCACCGTTCCATTTGAATGGCGTAGCTGAGGTGAGCTACGTGGATTTTGATGCGGATAGCGAAACCGATACAGTTATTGTTCCTAACGAGGTTATCTCTACGCTTGGTTTGACTGCTTCGATTGGGGATGATGTGCCGCCCTCTGGCAGCACACAAGTTGTTAGCAATGCCAAATCTGTCCCTGTCGCTGTTTTTAGGAGGGTTGCAGCATGAGTGTCGGAAATTGGCTTTCGCCTGTTCAAATCGTTGACTCGAAAGTGCTCGGTCTCAACCTTTCGGTTGCGGATGGTTTTGAGGGCGGGGAGACTCACTTCTCTCTGACCATGAACTCTTCCTTGGGCGCTCCGACTATCGTTGACGGTAACTATGTTTGCAAGTGCGTATTGGAAGCCGTCGGCAATTGGACTGTTGATGAGGAAGGTGCGGAACCTGCATTTTCCGCATCATGCAAGCTCGGCATTGTGATAGCCGTTCCCGAGGCCGCGTTGGAACCTGTGCTCGAGGATGAGAGGGACACATTCGTCGTCGCTAACATCGTATCCATTGCTTATGGCAAGATTCGATCAATCATTGAGAGCGTGACAGCAGAGAGCGTCGTCGGCAGGCAGACAATCCCGGCTATCGATCCCTATGCATTTGTTGATTCTCTCGGTTTGAAGAAGGGCGCAGAGGCTACCGAATAGGTCTTCTGAGATGGAGCCGAATTGGAGCCGAATTCACCTGCGGAGTCGAGCGAGAGCCTAGAATCCTGAACGCAGATCGCCAACAAAAGCGCAGGTCTGGCGCTTGTTGACGAAAATGGCGATGCTTGGCGAGGGGCTGAAATGTCCTCATAACCCGGAGGTCGTAGGTTCAAATCCCGCCCCCGCGGCCAAGAGCTTGCAGCTCGGGGGCGAACGCCCTGCCCATATCGCCCGGCGGCCCATTATCCGCCGGCGGCGATGGCACACGGCCCGGAAATGGGGACGATGCGGCCAAGCCCCCTCCCCTTCCTCGCGTTCGGCATCTGGCATCTACGGCTTGACGATTTGCACATAGGGGCGATGATATGTGCGCTGCCCTTGCAAAATCTCGATCTGTAACGCCAAGACGCGATTTGGGCGTCTAGGTGTTACAGATCGAGACATTTGGACAGGACGTTCTCCGCCATATCGAAGGGGTGCTCCGTACACCCGAGCATGTACATGTCGGTAAGGCGGGAACTGGGGAACTCTACTAGGGAACTAGGGAACTTTACTGTTGAACTGAGGAACTTTACTAGGGAACTAGGGAATGACTGGGGTATAGTAGGGACGAGCTATTGATTCAGTCGAAGGGCGAGCTATGTTCCTAACGAATGATATTGAACTGGCCGCTGCGGTTGAGCATATGAGGACCGCAGGGACGGACCTTGCCGAATACGAACTCAAAACTGCGGCAGGCGGTTTCCCCAAGACGATGGTGGACTCAATTTCCGCTTTTGCTAATGGAGCCGGTGGAACGATTGTATTCGGCATCAGCGAAAAAGATGGCTTTCATTCGGTGGATGTTGATGTAAAGACAATCCAGGCGCATAGTGCCCAAGCGGCGAGGGAACTCGTTGAGCCTCCTCAGATGGTGGACATCATGGTCTTGGAGTTTGAGTCAAAGCCCGTCGTCGTGGTTAATGTCCCAGAGGCGCCGTCACGAGAAAAGCCGTGCTATGTCAAAAAACTCGGACAGCGTCTTGGCTCATACATAAGAACTGGCGACGGTGATCATAAGATGTCCTCTTATGAAATCGATCGATACATCGAGAATCAATACCGGAGCGCGCGCAACGATGCCGTTGTCGTTGAGGGCGCAACGATAGATGACTTTGACCAAGATTTGCTCGCGGGATGGCTCTCACGCGTGAGGGCAACAACGCTGGGCAGGTCCGCTGCCTTAAGCGATGAAGAGCTCATGGCGAATCGGCGTGTGGTTTCTCCCGATGCCGAAGGGGTTTTGAGGCCGACCGTTGCCGGCATTATGGCGTTGGGTTTTTGTCCGCAGCAGTTTTTTCCTCGAGCCAATGTTGTGTTCACGGCGTATCCAACACCAAAAAAAGGCGAGGTGGGGAGAGCTGGGGAACGCTTCTCTGATTCGGTCGATATTGACGGGCCAATACCCATTATGGTGGTTGATGCGGTGCGGGCTGCATCGCGAAACATGAAGCATGGCGCAATCGTAAGAGGCGCATTGAGGGAAAACGTGCCAGACTACCCGTTGGCTGCGGTCCGTGAGGCTGTTGCCAACGCGTTGATGCATAGGGATTATTCTCCCGACGCGTTGGGCACCCCGGTAATGGTCGACCTCTATCCCGATCGTCTGGAGCTGTCCAATCCCGGTGGCTTGTTCGGTTCGTTGACGGTTGAGCGTTTGGGGCAACGAGGCGCAACGGCGTCGAGGAACCAATTTCTAGCTCGAATTCTCGAGGATGTGCCCTATTCCGATGTTGATGGCAGGGTCGGTCGTGTTGTCGAGAATCGAGGCTCAGGCTATCCGACGATTAATAGGGAACTCGAGCAGGCCTTGATGCCCGCGCCGATTGCCAAGAGCACTCTTGACGAGTTTGTCTTGATCATGAGGCATCGACGTATGACGGACCAGGAAGGCCGGTCATACACAAAGGAAAATGTAAAGACGGCCATCCTCGGTTACATTACCGATCGTGAGAGCGTAAGCACGTCGGAACTTGCGAAGGCGTCGGGGATGTCAATGAAAACGGTACGCCGATATCTGTCCGCGCTTATGGAAGAGGGAATTGTCGAGGGGATTGGAACGGCCAACAGCCCCAAGCGACGCTATCGCCTACGTCGGTAGGAGCAGTCTGGTAGCTCGCCGGGCCCATAACCCGGAAGTCATAGGTTCAAATCCTGCCCCCCCGCGACCAAGAGCTTGCAGCTCGGAAGCAAACGCCCTGCCCATATCGCCCGGCGGCCCATTATCCGCCGGCGGCGATGGCACACGGCCCGGAAATGGGGACGATGCGGCCAAGCCCCCTCCCCTTCCTCGCGTTCGGCATCTGGCATCTACGGCTTGACGATTTGCACATAGGGGCGATGATATGTGCGCCGCCCTTGCAGAAAAGTGAAATAATACTTGAGTTATCTACCGTTTTAAAATGCCCGCATCAAAGAGATGCGGGCGCGATCGCACAAGGGGGAAGCCGTGAACAAGCACGCAAAGCCCAGGGAAAATAGCGGGCGCAAGACGGCCCGCGTCGCGCTGACGGTCCTGCTGGCGCTCTGCCTCGTCGGGATCGGCGCGCTGGCGGCCTGGCACTTCCTCGCACCCAAGGCGGACGCCGGCGCCACCGTCACCTCCTTCGACGGCATGTCCGACGACGAGATCCGGGCCGAGCTCGACCGCCAGGTCGAGGCGAGCCGCATGACCATCTCCGTGGCCGCCAAGCCGCAGCTG
>OLPO01002024.1_pt1 | contig 13069 bp, 10 predicted proteins | sample 1672831 | NCBI WGS metagenome assembly OLPO01 (sample SAMEA3136728, study PRJEB25190) | human gut metagenome
GTTGGTAGAGCACTTGACTTTTAATCAAGTTGTCCGGGGTTCGAATCCCCGATGCTTCACTTGCGAATGAGAACCGGAAGCCTTATAAACAGAGGCATTCCGGTTTTTTAAATAATATATATGCGGATGTGGCGGAATTGGCAGACGCGCCAGATTTAGGTTCTGGTGTTTATGACGTGCAGGTTCAAGTCCTGTCATCCGCAGGAAATGAGGAATGATCTGGATCGGATTTTCGAGATGAAAATTAGATCTGGGTCATTTTTTTAATTTGTTTGTTGCTGTTCACTGGTAACGTTCCGTGAGGCGTTTTTTGTGAACAAAGTTTACAGAAAACCCGAGAGTTAAGTTTGCGCAGCAAACGCTACTTCTTGTGCTTGTCACAAGAAGGTTCGTCTTTTTGTGCATCGCGAAGCGCGTTACTGTGAACGGAGTGAACAGTAATGCCTTGATTTTACAGGACGGATTTGTTATAGTTTACACAACGAAGAAGCATGGAGGAATAATATGGACGTTGTTCAGTTTCAGGAGAAATTAAGGAATATTTGTGAGCTTGGAAAGCAGAATGGAAATATGCTGACGCATGAGCAGATTCGGGAGCATTTTGCAAGTACTGATCTTGAGACCAGTCAGATGTTAAAGGTACTGCAGTATCTGAAACTGCAGGGAATTATGATAGAGGGAGACACTGCCCCGGTGGAGACAGAGGAAGTGGGTGAGACGGAACCGGAGTCAAAAGGAACCAGCACCCCGCTTACTTCAGAGGAAGAAGCATATCTGAAGGATTACCTGGCAGAGGTAAGCAACGGTAAGGAAGTAAGTCCGGAGATGCTTCACACACTGTTTGAGAATCTGGCAGATGGGGATGCCATTGCAGAGGCAGCTCTTACCAGCATTTATCTGCCGGTAGCGGCAAATATGGCCGCTGATATGAACTGTACAGAGATTCAACTTGCAGATTTGATTCAGGAGGCGAATGTGGTGCTGCTTACGGCTCTTTCCGACCCGGAGACAGAACGTAAAGATGATGCTTGGCTACGTCTTCAGCTTCGCAAGGGGATCATCGCTGCCATTGAGGAGCAGACACAGCAGAAATTCCGGGATGACTGTCTGGTAACGAAGGTAGAGAAACTGGAATCGGCAGTGAAAGATCTGACGGACGATGACGGGGAGAACCGTTTTACAATTGATGAGCTGGCAGTTATTCTCGATATGAATGTGGATGAGATCCGGGATATTCTGCGTCTTACAGGAGACGATAAATAATTATGGCAAGTGAAATCCCAGGAAAATTATGGGGATAAGGCTGTTCTGTCGGAAATGAAAAGAATGCTGTAGAATTGATGGAAACACCGGAGGTGATTTAAAAGTAAAAATCATCTCTGGTGTTTTTGTCTTTTCCGGATGTTTTGAAATTTACATTGAAATTTCACTGTACAAGTGTTACTATCATAAATAATAATCAAAATATTTTTGCACAAAATAAATATTATTTGACAAATGGAAGGAGGATACATATGAATTTGGAAAAATATCAGCAGTATTCCAGAATTGCAAGAGGTTTGGAAAAGGCAGACCTGGTATTGAAGGATGCGAGGATTGTGAATGTTTTTACTGAAGAGATCATCCGCGGAGACATTGCCATACAGGATGGGATTATAGCAGGGATTGGAAGCTTCCATGGGAAAGAAGAACGTGATCTGGCTGGCAGATATGTATGTCCGGGATTTATTGACAGCCATCTTCACTTGGAATCTACACTGGTTACACCGGCTGAACTGGTAACGGTTGCCTCCAGGCACGGAACCACTACTTTTATCGTGGATCCCCATGAATCAGCCAATGTGTCCGGTCTGGCAGGAATTGATTATATTCTGGATCAAACCGAAGATGTGAAAGCAAATGTATATGTGATGATGCCATCCTGTGTTCCTGCTACTGCCATTGATGATAATGGATGCACTCTTACTGCTGAAGATATGGCTCCTTATCTTCATAACAGCCGGATTCTTGGACTTGGAGAAGTAATGGACAGCATTTCTGTGGTACAGGGCGAGAAAAGCATGCATGACAAGCTGGAGCTGTTTGAGGGCAGAATCCGTGATGGCCACGCTCCGTTTCTGGAAGAGGGAGATCTTCAGGCATATGCCATGGCAGGGATTGCTACAGACCATGAGTGCAGCTTCTTTGATTATGCCATGCGAGAACGGCGGAACGGTCTTACAATTCTTGTAAGAGAAGGCAGCGCTGCCCGAAATCTGGAGGCACTTGTAGGCGGTCTGGTGCAGAGACATATGAATGGTGATGGATTCTGCTTTTGCACAGATGATAAGCATATTGAGGATATCCAGCGGGAAGGACATATTGACCATAACGTGCGAAAAGCTATCCGTCTTGGTATGAATCCGGTTTCTGCTATTAAAATGGCAACCATCAATGCAGCTGACTGTTATGGTCTGAAAAACAAAGGTGCAGTGGCACCCGGCAGGCAGGCAGATCTTTTGGTTCTTTCGGATCTTGTCAGTGTGACCATAGAAGACGTGTACTTTAAAGGACAATTAGTGGATAAAAATGCAAAGATTGTTATAAAGTCGTGTGCTCCTGAATTGAAAAATACAGTGCATGTGGCTGAATTTTCCAAAGAGGCGTTTCAGCTGGAGTCTGCAGATGGAAGCTTTCCGGTGATTCTGGCAGAAGAAGGGCAGATTACTACCAGAAAGGGAACTATGAAAGCAGGGGATGGTCCCTGCAAATTCCAGTCCGATGACGATTATCAGAAGATTGCAGTTGTAGAGCGTCATAAGATGACGGGGAAAATTGGCTGCGGCGTGATCGGAGGTTTTGGTATCCGCGGTGGAGCAATTGCGTCCAGCGTATCTCATGATTCACACAATATTATTGTGATCGGAGATAATGATGAGGACATGGAGCTTGCTGTGCGGGAACTGATGCGTACTCAGGGAGGCTATACGCTCGTAGAGAATCATAAAGTATTTGACACTCTTGCCCTTCCCGTAATGGGACTGATGAGTGATAATGGTTTTGAGAAAGACAATGAGACTCTTGGGAGAATGATTCATAAAGCTCATGAAATGGGGGTAAAAGACGGTCATGATCCGTTTATTACGCTATCCTTTATGGCTCTGCCTGTTATTCCGCAGATCCGAATTACACCAAGAGGCGTTTTTGATGTGGAAGCATGGAAATTTTTATAAGTGAAAAAACATAAAAAATATCTTGAATTTCATGAATATTTATGATATGATACCGCTCAAAGAAAAGGGAGTAGCGGCCATGAAGAGGTAAGTGGAATTCCATTTTTTCTGAATGGTGCATAAATGCGTCAGAACGGTAGATGAAACTACCCGCATTATGAGATAATCAGCGAGACTTTTATTTCAGGCATTATGACAGTGCCTGGGATAAAAGTCTTTTTTTATTCTCCCTTTTTGAAAACTATTGTTGGTAAAAGAGATGGAGGAGAAAAATGAGTAAGCGAAATGGAAAAATGAAATATCTGGCAATCGGTGCTGCCGGGCTTATAGCGGCAGGGGGATTGGCTCTGGATGCAACTTACCAGATTCAGGAGCAGGAACAGGCAGTACTCACAACCTTTGGAGTGCCAAAGGCAGTGACTGAAACTGGATTACATTTCAAAGTCCCTTTTGTACAGCAGGTACAGAAGGTAAATACCACGATTCAGGGATTTCCAATAGGATACAGTATGGGGAACAATGCGGTGGTGGAAAATGAAGGAATCATGATCACTTCTGATTATAATTTTATTGATGTGGATTTCTTTGTAGAATATCGAATTTCAGAACCTGTAAAATATCTTTACACCTCTGAGCAGCCGGAAGATATTTTAAAAAATATTGCGCAGAGCTGTATCCGAACTGTGATAGCAAGCTATAACGTGGATGAGGTTCTGACCACCGGAAAAGGAGAAATCCAGAGCAAAATCAAAGAGATGATTTTGAAGCAGATGGAGGAACAGGATCTGGGAATTCAATTGGTTAACATAACAATACAGGATTCTGAGCCGCCTACTGAAGAAGTGATGAAAACGTTTAAAGAAGTGGAAACTGCAAAACAGGGAAAGGAAACGGCGCTTAACAATGCCAATAAATACAGGAACGAAAAGCTTCCCGAAGCGCAAGCCCAGGCAGACCAGATTATTCAGGATGCGGAGGCACAAAAACAGGTGAGGATCAATGAGGCAGAAGCTGAGGTGGCAAGATTTAATGCAATGTATGAGGAATATGTGAAGAATCCGGAGACCACAAAAATGCGAATGTTCTATGAAACCATGGAAGATGTGTTACCTGGTATGAAGATTGTGATTGACAACGGAAGTGGCGTGGAAAAGATATTGCCGCTGGATTCTTTTGCCGGAGACTGGAAAACAGCAGACGATACAAATGAAGAAACTAAGTGAAGTTAAGGTAAGTATCTGACAGAAAGGATAAAAAAATTATGAAAATGAAAAAAGCGGCATTTATAGCAGGCATTCTCGGAGCAGTAATAATCGGTTCTTCCATAACTATAACCCAACAAAATGAATACAAGCTGATCCGTCAGTTTGGTAAAGTTGACAGAGTGATCTGCGAACCGGGAATCAGTTTTAAAATTCCATTGATAGAAAGAACACAGTCTTTACCAAAGGAAACATTACTATACGATTTGGAAGCATCTGATGTGATTACCAAGGACAAGAAAACCATGATCAGTGACAGCTATGTTTTGTGGAGAATCACAGATCCCCTTAAATTTGCACAGACTCTGAACTCTTCTTTGGAAAACAGCGAGAGTCGAATTAATACGGCTGTATATAATGCCACAAAAAATGTGATCAGCAGTCTTTCCCAGGACAGAGTGATCACAAGCCGTGACGGAGAATTATCGGATATGGTGATGGAAGCCATTGGAGATAATATGAAACAATATGGAATAGAGCTGATTAAATTTGAAACAAAGCAGCTGGATCTGCCGGACGATAATAAGGCAGCTGTGTATGAGAGAATGATCTCAGAGCGTGATAATATTGCTGCTACATATAAAGCAGAAGGTGATTCAGAAGCAAAAGTAATCCAGAACAAGACGGATAAGGAAGTGACCATTCAGATTTCAGATGCGAAGAAGCAGGCTGAGATTTTGAAAGCAGAAGGGGAACAGGAATATATGAAAATTCTTTCCCAGGCTTATGGGGAAGATGAGAGAAGTGAATTTTATTCCTTTGTAAGAAGCCTTGAAGCCCTGAAAACTTCTATGCAAGGAGAAAACAAGACCGTTATTTTGTCATCGGATTCCCCTATTGCTCAGATTTTTGAGGGAAAATAATAAAAATTCTTGCATCTGCCGCCATTGACGTATATCATAAGGAACATAAGGAGTGACAAAAGATGGCGATAGTGAGAAAGCACATATATTTTTCCGGGCAGGTGCAGGGTGTTGGATTTCGTTACCGTGCCAAAAATGCGGCGAGAGCCAATGATCTTACCGGCTGGGTGGACAATCTGTGGGATGGCAGAGTGGAAATGGAAGTCCAGGGAGAGCTTTCCGGAATTGAGCGTATGATTCAGGAAATCGAGATGGGAAGTTTCATCCGGATTGAGAATTATCAGATGGAAGACCTGCCTGTGGATGAAAGCGAGTGGAGCTTTTATTCGAAATAAAAAGGGATGCCAGGAGCAATGGGAATTTTGCTTCTGGTATTTTTTTGTGTAATAGGAATATTACGGAGTAATTTCCTATTACACAAAAAACGCTCCGCCAGCAAATAGCAAAGCGGATATTGAAAAACAGGATTGACAATTATAGGATTGCCCTTTATAATTAGTTCGCACACGAACAGTTCGAATCCGAACAGTTCAGGGGCGAACTATTTTGTCCGGAAGTATATGAAAGAAGGGAAATATGGAAAAAAAGAAAAATACGGGTCCTGATAAGTGCTGCTGGGCGGAACGGCATATAGGGTATGAGGTTCGTACTCTCAATCAGGTAATTGGACGTCTGGTGAATTCATATCAGTCCAAGGCGGATGAAAAAGCCGGAATTAACCGCATGCAGGGGTGGATCATAGGTTATCTGTACCGGCATTCTGAAGAAGATGTTTTTCAGAAAGACCTGGAAGCAGAATTTCAGATGGCGCGTTCTACTGCGTCAGGAATCCTTCAGGCAATGGAGAAGAAAGGGCTTATTACCAGAGAATCTATTCCAAGAGATGCCAGACTGAAGCGTCTGGTGCTTACAGAAAAGGGAATGGAATTTCAGATGGAAATTATGGAGAATTTTGACAGGATCCAGAATGTGTTAAAGTCTGGTATTCCCCAGGAAAAACTGGAATGCTTTATGGAAGTTCTGGATATAATCCGGGAAAATGCCCAAAGAGAGTGCTGTCTGCGGGATGAAAACTAACAAAAAAGAAAGGGGAGAACCTGATGATAAAGACATTACTTGCCCAGGTAAAGGAGTTTAAGAAGGCCTCCTTCCTCACACCGGTATTTATGATACTGGAGGTTGTAGTGGAGACAATGATTCCTCTTGTAATGGCAGATATGATCGACAACGGTGTGGAAGCCGGTAATATCAGTTATCTTTACAGAAAGGGTGCCATTATGGCGCTTCTTGCTGTTGCAGGACTTGTTACCGGTATTCTTGGGGGAAAATACGGAGCATACGCATCCTCCGGTTTTGCCCGTAATCTTCGTAAAGCAATGTATACTAATATTCAGACATTTTCATTTTCAAACATTGATAAGTTCAGTACTGCAAGTTTGATCACACGTCTGACTACAGATGTGACCAACCTGCAGAATGCATACCAGATGATCCTGCGTATGTGTACCCGTGCCCCGGCCAGTCTGATTTGTGCCATGGCGATGGCGTTTATGATTAATGCAAGAATTGCCAGTATTTACCTTATTGCTGTTATTTTTCTTGGATGTTTTCTCATATTCATTATGAAAAAGGCGACTAAGTATTTCCGGGAAGTATTTGAGAAATATGACGATTTAAATGCCAGCGTGCAGGAGAATATCAGCGCAGTCCGTGTCGTGAAGGCTTATGTACGTGAAGAATATGAGACCACTAAGTTTCAGAAAGCCTGCAATAAAGTTTACGAAATGTTTGTAAGAGCTGAGAAGCTGGTAGTTATGAATATGCCGGTTATGCAGTTTACAGTATATGCATGTATTCTTGGAATCAGCTGGCTGGGTGCGAATATGATCGTTGGCGGCAGTCTGACTACAGGTGAATTGATGAGTCTTCTTGCATATTGTATGAATATTCTTATGAGCCTTATGATGCTTTCCATGGTATTTGTTATGGTCACCATGAGCGTAGCAAGTGCAGAGCGTGTAACTGAGGTTATCAATGAAACAGCAGATCTTCATGATCCGCAGGATCCGGTTATGGAAGTTGCAGACGGAAGTATTGAATTTGACCATGTGGATTTCAGCTATAAGAAGGACAGTAAGGAGCCGGTGCTGAAGGATATCAATCTTTCTATCCGCGCAGGAGAAACTATTGGTATTATCGGTGGAACCGGAAGTGCCAAGTCCAGTCTGGTAAACCTGATCAGCCGTCTTTATGATGTAAGCTCCGGATCAGTGAAAGTTGGCGGCGTGGATGTGCGTGACTACCATATGGATAGTCTGCGTAACCAGGTGGCAGTTGTACTTCAGAAGAATGTGCTGTTTTCCGGTACCATTCTGGAGAATCTGCGCTGGGGAAATAAAGAGGCTTCGGAGAAAGAGTGCCGCAGAGCGTGTCAGCTTTCCTGTGCGGATGACTTCATTGAGAAAATGCCGGACAAATACAATACTTATATTGAGCAGGGCGGAACCAATGTTTCCGGCGGTCAGAAACAGCGTCTGTGTATCGCCAGAGCTCTTCTTAAGAAACCAAAAGTACTGATTCTGGATGATTCCACAAGTGCGGTAGATACTGCCACAGATGCACGTATCAGAAGAGCTTTTGCAGAAGAAATTCCGGATACTACCAAGCTGATCATTGCACAGCGTATTTCCAGTATTCAGAGTGCGGACAGGATCATTGTCATGGATGAGGGAAAAATCAGCGGATTTGGAACTCATGAGGAACTGATGAAAACCAATGCCATTTATCAGGAGGTTTATAATTCACAGATAAAGGGTGGTGGAGATTTTGATGAGAAAAGAGGAGGTGAGCAGGCATGAGTAATGAAAGACCGATAAAGAAGCCAGGCCGCAGTGGAGCAGCCTTCCGTTCAGGTCCTATGGTAGAGAATCCAGGCAAGCTGCTTGGAAGACTGATGGGGTATATTTTTAAGAACTACAGGATCCATATTATTGTAGTTGTGATCGGCATTGTGGTAAGTGTTCTTGCCAATGTGCAGGGAACCATGTTTATGAAGACTCTGATTGACCAGTATATCATGCCTATGCTTCAATCTGAGACTCCGGATTTCCATCCTCTGGCAATGGCAATTCTTCGTGTAGCCTGTTTTTATGCAATTGGGGTGGCGTGCACATATACGTACAACCGTCTGATGATCTATGTCAGTCAGGGTACCTTGCGCAATCTTCGAAATGAGATGTTCGAGCGCATGGAAACACTTCCTGTTAAATATTTTGATACACATGCACATGGCGATATCATGTCTATCTACACCAATGATATTGATACACTGCGCCAGATGATCAGCCAGAGTATTCCCCAGCTGATCTCCAGTGTGATCACCATTGTCAGTGTACTGGTAAGTATGATTATTTTGAATGTGCCGCTTACCATCGTGACTCTGGTCATGGTTGGAGTTATGCTGGTGGCAAGTAAGAATCTTGCAGGGCTCAGTGGTAAGTTTTTCATGGAGCAGCAGAAGAATCTTGGTATTGTAAATGGTTACATCGAGGAAATGATGGAAGGTCAGAAGGTTGTAAAGGTATTCTGCCATGAGGAAGAAAGCCTTGAGAAATTTAATGAACTGAATGACCAGCTGTTTGAGAGCGCAAATAATGCCAATAAATTTGCAAACGTGCTGATGCCTACCTGTGCACAGATTGGAAATATCAGCTATGTGCTGTGCGCTATTGTTGGCGGCGTGTTGGCAGTAAATGATGTGGGTGGATTTACTCTTGGCGGCCTGGCAAGTTTTCTTACTTTTAACAAAAGTTTCAGTCAGCCCATCAACCAGGTAAGTCAGCAGTTTAACAGTATTGTTATGGCACTTGCCGGCGCGAAGCGTATCTTCGACCTTCTGGATGAGAAGCCGGAGGTAGATGACGGATATGTGACCCTGGTAAATGTGAAAGAAGAGAATGGTAAGCTGGTTGAGTCCAAGAAGCGTACAGGACGCTGGGCATGGAAGCATTTTCACAAAGCCACTGGCAAAACAGATTATATCGAATTGAAAGGTGATATTGTTCTGGATGGTGTTGACTTCGGATATCGTGATGACAAGATCGTGCTTCACGATGTGAAGATGTATGCGAAGCCAGGACAGAAAATTGCATTTGTCGGTTCCACGGGTGCCGGTAAGACGACAATTACCAATCTTCTGAATCGTTTCTATGACATTCAGGATGGCAAGATCCGTTATGATGGCATCAATATAAATAAGATTAAAAAGGGTGATCTGAGACGTTCCATGGGAATTGTTCTTCAGGATACCAATTTGTTTACTGCTACAGTTATGGAGAATATCCGTTATGGAAAACTGGATGCCACAGATGAGGAAGTTATTGCAGCTGCCAGGCTGGCGAATGCGGATGGCTTTATTCGAAGACTGCCGGATGGTTATCATACTATGCTTCGCAATAATGGTGCTAATTTAAGCCAAGGACAGAGACAGCTGCTTGCAATTGCCAGGGCGGCAGTAGCAGATCCGCCGGTACTGATCCTGGATGAGGCTACCAGTTCTATTGATACCCGTACAGAGAAGCTGGTACAGGAGGGTATGGATAAGCTGATGGAAGGCAGAACTACATTTGCTATTGCGCATAGACTATCCACAGTCAGAAACAGCGACTGCATTATGGTTCTGGAGCAGGGACGTGTTATTGAGAGAGGGTCTCATGATGAGTTAATTGCGCAGAAGGGTAAGTATTATCAGTTGTATAATGGGTGATATGGATTAAATAAGTAAGAGGTAACGTTTGGAAGATTCAAGCGTTACCTCTTACTTTGGGTTTTGGAAGATTTAGAGTGCGTTATTTTTCATTGGCAGTTTCTTTCTGCGGCAGCTGGGCAAGAACGATAGCTCCAAACATTACCACACAGCCGATGATTTCCCGGGTGCTTAATTTCTGTCCTAAGATAATCCAACCGGCGAGGACTGAGATGCAGGATTCCAGACTGAGAATCAGAGAGGCTACGGTTGGGTTCATATTTTTTTGGCCTACAATCTGAAGGGTGTAGGCGACACCGCAGGACATAACACCTGCGTAGAGGGTAGCTCCCCAGGCACCACTGAATGAAGAAAGACTGGGATGTTCCAGAATTATGGCTGGGATAGCGGTGAGGATCCCGCAGACCAGAAATTGGATGCAAGACATTTTTACTCCATCTGTCTTTGGTGAAAAGTAGTCAATGACCAGAATGTGCAGGGAAAACAGGAAAGCACAGATCAGAACCAGAAAGTCTCCCTTTCCAATGGAAAAGCCGTCTGTGATGCAAAGCAGGTAGAGACCAATCAGTGCCATTGCAACCGCACCCCAGATAAAAGGACTGCATTTCTTTTTCATAAAAAGTCCAAGGATCGGGACGATGATAATGTAGCATGCAGTGAGAAAACCTGCTTTTCCAACGGAGGTGTACTGGATACCAAACTGCTGGAAGTTGGAAGCAAGACACAGGCAGATACCGCAGATTATGCCGCCGGCGATTAAGGTTTTGTTGCGGGAAAATGGACTTGAACCGCTGGATGCCATTGGCTGTCTGACGGATTCTGCGAAATCAGCTGAATTGCTCTGTGGATTTATTTTATTGAGCAGTAAAATAACCGGGATCAGCACCAGAGAACCGATAATGTTTCTTGTGGCATTGAAAGTGAGAGGGCCGACAGCCTCGCCTCCCTCACTTTGTGCTACAAAGGCGATTCCCCAGATAGTTGCTGTCAAAAGGAGAATCAGTGAATTTTTTAATGGTATTTGTTGTTTTTTCATAATGAATTATCCCCTCGTAAAATTTACAAAAATGCCCTCCTTTAACAGGAGGGGCATCATCGTTTAAATTATCTTTCCATCATGCTGATGGATTCAATTCCTACACTTCCACCTCGGACTACTTCAATGCGGCCGAATTCTTCTTTGATCAGTTTGACAACTGCATCATTTTTGGTCGCTGTCTGTACGAATTCCAGAAGCAGGCTGTCTTTACCGTAATCAATGACTCTGGCCTTAAAAGTCTCAGCAATCTGGAATAATTCAACCTTGTCCTCAGAAGAGCAGTTAAAAACCTTGATGTAAAGAATCTCTTTCATGCGGACGAACATATTGGTGAAATCAATAACTTTGATGACTTCTACCATTCGGTTCAGCTGTTTTTTGATCTGTTCGAAAGTTTCATCATCGCTTACAGTCCCGATGGTCATTCGGGAAACGGTAGGATCCTCTGTAGTACCAACGGTAAGGCTGTCCAGGTTATAGCTTTTGCCGGAGAAAAGTCCGGAAATCTTGGACAGAACACCTACCTGGTTTTCTACGTAGAGGGAAATCCATCTCTTTTTCATGCCTTTATCAGCCATTGGATAAACCTCCTGTTAATTAACAATCCATAATTAAATCTTCCAGTGTTCCGCCAGGCTTTACCATCGGATAAACCATTTCTTCAGGATCAATGATGAACTCGATCAGGGTCGGAACTTTGGTATTTTTCTTTGCTTCTTCAAATGCTGCGGCAACCTCATTTTTATTGAAAACCCGAATTCCTTTGGCACCGTAGCTTTCTGCCAGCTTTACAAAATCCGGTGTATATTTCGGGTATTCCTCGCCATTTGTACGGCGGGAAAGGGCACCAGAGCGAAGATTGGTCATGCTGTAGCGTTTGCCATAGAAAAGCTTCTGCCACTGACGAACCATACCAAGATATTCGTTATTAAATACACAAAGAATCAGTGGGAGCTCTTCCAGAACAGCTGTGGCAAATTCCTGAATATTCATCTGCATTCCACCGTCGCCGGAAATAACGATAACCGGTTTGTCCGGATTACCGATCTTTGCTCCTACACCACCAGGAAAACCGTATCCCATGGTACCAAGTCCCCCGGACATAACAAGCTGCTTGCCTGGTGTGATCTCAGCATACTGGGAAACCAGCATCTGGTGTTGTCCGACATCTGTGACAATGATGGCTTCTTCAAACTGGCAGTTGATCTGGTTGATGATGTCAACCGGACTTAATCTGTCATTTGGACGCATTGCAAGAGGATGTTCCTGCTTCCAGCTGTTTATCTCACTGTTCCATTTTTTGCTGGCATAGTCGGAAACGTATTCGGACATTTTGGTAAGGGCATCTTTTGCATCTGCAACGATCGGAATATCTACCTGGATGTTTCTGGAAATAGAGGCTGTGTCAATGTCAATATGGATAATCTGGGCATTAGGAGCAAATTCATGAAGCTTTCCTGTAATTCGGTCGTTAAAACGTGTTCCAATGGAAAAAAGTACGTCACAATTGCTTACAGCCATGTTGGCTGCATATGCACCGTGCATGCCAAGGTTTCCAATAAAAAGCGGATGGTTGGTAGGAATTGCACCTCGTCCCATAATAGTAGTTACAACCGGAACACCGGTTTTTTCCACTACTTCCTGGAATACCTTATTAGCATGGGAAATATTGATTCCGCCGCCTGCAAGGAAAAGTGGCTTCTTTGCCTTGGAAAGTGTTTTGATCGCACGCTTCAGCTGTCCGATATGGACGCTGGTGTTTGGCTTGTAGCCACGGATATTTACACTCTTTGGATATTCTGCACTGCCCAGTTCTGCCATTACATCCTTGGGTAGGTCAATGAGAACCGGTCCCGGGCGTCCGGTACGTGCAATATAGAAGGCTTCCTTGATGATACGTCCAAGATCCTCACGGTTGCGGACGGTAA
>OLPO01002027.1_pt1 | contig 13056 bp, 10 predicted proteins | sample 1672831 | NCBI WGS metagenome assembly OLPO01 (sample SAMEA3136728, study PRJEB25190) | human gut metagenome
TCGGTTATGACATATCATAAGGAGGGACCCGCTTGCGGGAGGATTCCTTATGATCTTGCAAGTAGCAAAGCGGATTGCGAATATCCGCTTGACCGCCCAAACGTCCATTTATTTTTTCAGGTCGTCCTGGTCAAAGACAGTCTCAATCGGCTTGCCTGCCGGAACCATCGGAAATACCTTATCGTCGCTGTCGATCTGGCAGTCGATGAGGTACGGCTTTCCAAGGCTGATCGCATACTGCAGCGCCTCGTTGAATTCCTCCTTCGTCGTAACGCGACGGCCCTGTACGCCCATAGCCTCTGCCAGCTTCACAAAGTCTACTGCGTCTTCCAGTACCGTCTGGGAGTAGCGCTCACCGTAGAAGAGATTCTGCCATTGACGCACCATTCCGAGCACGTGGTTGTTGATAACTACCTCGATGACCGGGATGTTGTATCTGCCAGCTGTTGCGATCTCGTTCATATTCATACGGAAGCAGCCGTCGCCTGCGATATTTATGACGGTCTTTTCCGGACGTCCCATTTTTGCGCCAAGTGCCGCGCCAAGTCCATATCCCATTGTGCCAAGTCCGCCGGATGTCAGCAGGCTGTGCGGTCTCAGATATTTATAATACTGTGCAGCCCACATCTGATGCTGTCCGACCTCGGTAACGATGATCGCATCACCCTTTGTCTGACGGTCGATCTCCTCAACCACATACGGACCGGTCAGGACACTGTGGTCATATTTCAACGGATAGTTCGCTTTCAATGCGCGGATCTCATCGTCCCACTCATCATGGCGCATCTCCGGAAGCCGTGTATTCAGCCGGTCAAGTACCTCCCGCACATCACCGATAATGCTGCAGTCCACCAAAATATTTTTATTAATCTCTGCCGGGTCGACATCGATCTGGATGATCTTTGCATTTTTCGCAAAGCTTCTTGCCTGTCCGACGACACGATCACTGAACCGGGACCCGACAACAATCAGAAGATCACATCTGGTCACGCCCAGGTTCGCTGCCTTTGTACCGTGCATGCCGAGCATGCCGCAGTACAGATCACTCGCTCCGCTATATGCGCCCTTGCCCATCAAAGAATCTGCAACCGGAGCATGCAGCTTATCTGCCAGCTCCTTGAGCTCCTGATCCGCATCTGAGATGACTGCACCGCCGCCTACAAAGATAAACGGACGGCTGCTTTCCTTGATCAGCTTCACTGCTTCTTCCAGATCGCTCTCACGAATGTACTCAGTGCTGCGCTCGGTCGGCTCCGGCTTCTGTGGTGTATACTCTGCAGATGCTGCTGTGACATCCTTTGTGATATCGATCAGCACCGGACCCGGTCGTCCTTCCTTCGCAATGCGGAACGCCCAGCGGATTGTATCTGCCAGCTCCGTCACATCCTTTACGATAAAATTGTGCTTCGTGATCGGCATCGTGACACCGGTGATATCGATCTCCTGGAAGCTGTCCCGCCCGAGAAGCGGAACGGATACGTTCGCCGTGATCGCAACGATCGGAACGGAATCCATATAAGCTGTTGCGATACCGGTCACCAGATTCGTCGCACCCGGTCCGGATGTCGCCATACAGACGCCGACCTTACCGGTCGCGCGTGCATAGCCGTCTGCCGCATGGGAAGCACCCTGCTCATGAGACGTCAGGATATGGTGAATTTCACTGCTGTGTTTATATAATTCATCATAAATGTTCAGAATCGCTCCGCCCGGATATCCGAAGACGGTATCCACACCCTGTTCTTTCAAACATTCAATAACAATTTCTGATCCTGTCAGTTTCATTGGCGTATATCCTTTCTCTTATTTCTCTTTTCCCGGAACCTCAAGGATCGCTCCACGGTTGCCGGATGTGACAAGCGATGCATAGCGTGCCAGATAGCCGGTCGTGATCTTCGGCTCTCTCGGCTGCCATTTGCTTCTGCGCTTCGCCAGCTCTTCGTCGCTGACATCCAGATTCAACGTGCACTCCGGAATGTTGATCTTGATAATATCACCTTCCTCGACGAGTGCGATCGGGCCGCCGACCGCTGCCTCCGGAGATACATGTCCGATCGAAGCACCGCGGGATGCACCGCTAAAACGTCCGTCTGTGATCAGTGCCACCGAGCTGCCAAGTCCCATGCCTGCAATCGCTGAGGTCGGATTGAGCATCTCACGCATGCCCGGACCGCCCTTCGGTCCCTCATAGCGGATGACTACGACATCTCCCGGATGAATCTTGCCACCGAGAATCGCTTCTATCGCATCTTCTTCGCAGTCAAATTCTCTTGCCGGTCCCTCATGCACCATCATCTCCGGAACGACTGCGGAACGCTTTACGACTCCGGAATCCGGTGCCAGATTGCCCTTCAGAATTGCAAGACCGCCAGTCGTGCTGTACGGATTATCAAGCGGACGGATGACTTCCGGATTCAGGTTCTTGCAGCCCCTGATATTTTCGCCAACGGTCTTTCCGGTGACGGTCATGCAGTCCAGGTTCAGCAGATTCTTCTCGGACAGCTCGTTCATGACTGCGTATACGCCGCCTGCCTCATTAAGATCCTCGATATAGGTCGGGCCTGCCGGAGCCAGATGGCATACATTCGGGGTACGCGCGCTGATCTCATTTGCGATGTCCACATTCAGCTCCACACCTGCCTCATGTGCGATTGCCGGAAGATGCAGCATACTGTTTGTCGAACAGCCAAGCGCCATGTCGACAGTCAGTGCGTTCATAAATGCTTCCTTTGTCATGATGTCACGCGGACGGATATTTTTCTTCAAAAGCTCCATGATCTGCATACCGGCCATCTTTGCCAGACGGATACGCTCAGAGTAAACAGCCGGGATCGTGCCGTTGCCCTTCAAGCCCATGCCGAGTACTTCGGTCAGGCAGTTCATGCTGTTTGCTGTGTACATACCGGAGCAGGATCCACAGGTTGGGCAGACCTTGTTCTCGTATTCTACGACCTCTTCATCGCTCATCTTGCCTGCGGCATGCTCACCGACTGCCTCAAACATAGAGGAAAGGCTGCGCTTTCTTCCGTGTACATGGCCTGCCAGCATCGGGCCGCCGCTGACGAAAATAGTAGGAATATTCAGCCGTGCCGCTGCCATCAAAAGTCCCGGGACATTTTTGTCACAGTTCGGGATCATGACAAGCGCATCAAACTGATGTGCAATCGCCATACACTCCGTCGAATCCGCAATCAAATCACGGGTCACGAGCGAATACTTCATGCCGACATGTCCCATTGCGATACCGTCACAAACCGCAATCGCCGGAAATACACGTGGTACGCCGCCTGCCATGGCTACGCCCATCTTGACAGCCTCTGTGATCTTATCCAGATTCATATGGCCCGGTACGATCTCGTTATAAGAATTGACAATACCGATCAGCGGACGCTTCATCTCTTCCTCGGTCAGTCCAAGCGCATTGAACAATGACCGGTGCGGAGCCTGCTGAATTCCTTTTTTTACTGCATCACTTTTCATAATATGGTACTCCTCCTGTATAATACTATCCTCTCTCCGTATCTGACCACAGCCTTTTACCTATAGCCAATGCCCCAGATCGTATTTCTGAAAGCAAAACGGACATTCACAATCCTCTTTTGCTGCCTGTTTATGAACGCGGTACTACCGGATCCGCGCTGCGATCCGTGCACCCATCTCCTCGGTGCCAACCTGCGTGCAGCCCTCGGACATGATGTCCACCGTGCGGTAGCCGTCCTTTAATACCTCTCTTACCGCTGCCTCAATCGCGTCTGCGGCAGCATCCTGATCCAGTGAGTAGCGCAGCAGCATTGCCGCGGAGAGGATCGTCGCGATCGGGTTTGCGATGTTCTGTCCTGCAATGTCCGGTGCCGATCCGTGGCTCGGCTCATACAGTCCGAACTTCGTCTCATTTAAGGACGCGGACGAGAGCATTCCGATCGATCCGGTCACCATACTCGCCTCATCGGAGAGAATATCGCCGAACATGTTCTCGGTCAGGATCACATCAAACTGTGCCGGATTCTTTACAAGCTGCATGGCGCAGTTGTCGACAAGCATATGGGACAGCTCAACATCCGGATAATCCTTTGCCACATCCTCAACGACACTTCTCCACAATCTTGAGGAATCAAGGACGTTTGCCTTATCAACACTGCACACTTTTTTGCGGCGCTTCCGCGCAATATCAAATCCCTTTATCGCAATGCGCCGAATTTCATTTTCATTATAAACGAGTGTATCCGTCGCCTCACGCACACCATTTTCTACGACTGTTCTGCGCGCTCCGAAATACAGTCCACCGGTCAGCTCACGCATGATCAGCATATCGAAGCCGTCCCCGATGATCTCATCGCGCAGCGGGCACGCCGCCTTGAGCTCCTCATACAGATACGCCGGACGAAGATTTGCAAACAGGTTCAGAGACTTGCGCAGCTTCAGAAGTCCTGCCTCCGGACGCTTTTCCGGCGGAAGCTGATACCACGGAGAAGTCTTCGCATCACCGCCGATGGAGCCCATCAGCACGGCATCCTTTGTCTTTGCCTCCGCGATCGTCTCATCCGTAAGCGGTATTCCGTGCACATCGATGGACGCACCGCCCATCAGAAGCTCGGTATATTCCAGGGAAAATCCATATTTTTCAGCAGCCGTATCCAGCACGCGGCGCGCTTCCTTTACAATCTCCGGTCCGATTCCGTCACCCGGAATCACTCCAATTTTATAGTTCATCTTCTGTCATCCTTTCTGCCGGCGCCTCTGTCTTTCTGATTTTGCCATCCCATACAGCCGAGCATTCACCAGAACATGTTCATTCAGATGCTGCTTGATTCGATTAAAAATGGCAGCCCTCTGATTCTGCCAGAAGCCTGCCGCATTTTCTTCTGAATACTGCATCCTTGCAGCCTGCTTTCTGATCGGGCTGTATCTCTACACCAGCCAACCGTTTCTGCCACGCGGACGGATTTCCGTCACGCCTGCCAAAAGCTTTCTCACTATCATAAAGCATTTTCCGAAAGATTTCAACTGATTTTAGCAATTTCATGTGGTAAAGTTTTGAACAGCAGCAAACGTGAAAAAACAGACACTGGAAAATTTATTTGACAGGGGCTGTATTTATTCCTCACAAACAGAAAAACGCCGGGGCTCATCAGCTCCCGGCATTCTCCACCTGTGCATTTATGCCTCGCCCGGCTTCTCCACCTCGGCGATCGCGCTCTTTTTCATCGGAATTCGGCAGTTCTTATTGCTTCCGAACTCTACAATACAGTCTTCATCCGTGATGTCGATCACCACACCATAAAAACCGCTCGTTGTTACAACGGTATCTCCGATCTCAAGGGCAGAAAGCATCGCGGTCATTCTCCTCTGTTCCTTCTTCTGAGGACGGATTGCGAAAAAGTACATCGCAGCACCAATGATCACGATGTAGATCACCATCAATGCAATACCACCGCCTGCCGATGCAGCAGACTCTGTTAAAAGATTCATCATGCTTCAGTTCCTCCTTGTTTCTGCACGTATCCCTACTATAATACACAATCTGTTTTCATTGGGCAAGTCTTTTTTTGTAATTTCTGGCCCGTTTCCGAGCTTTTCTCTGGTTGCTTGCCTACGCTCCTTGTGTATACCGGTCCACACGCTCCTTTTTGAACTCCTGATAGCGGCCTTCGTCGATCGCATCGCGGATGTCCTCCATGAGATGATTGTAGAAATAAAGATTATGCAGGACGCACAGACGCATACCGAGCATCTCCTTCGCCTTGAGCAGGTGGCGAATATATGCCCTGCTGTAATGGCGGCAGGCCGGACACTGACATCCCTCCTCGATCGGACGGTCATCCAGCTCATATTTGGCATTAAAGAGGTTCAGCTTGCCGTCCTTTGTATAGACATGTCCGTGACGGCCGTTTCTGGACGGATAAACGCAGTCAAAGAAATCCACGCCACGGTCGACGGCCTCCAGAATATTCAGCGGTGTGCCAACGCCCATCAGATATACCGGCTTCTCCTGCGGAAGATATGGAACGACCTCATCCAGAATATGATACATCTCCTCATGTGTCTCACCGACTGCAAGTCCGCCGACCGCGTAGCCATCCAGATCCATCTCCCGGATCTGCTTTGCGTGCTCAATACGGATATCCGGATAAATCGCACCCTGATTGATTCCGAACAGCAGCTGATGCGGGTTCACCGTATCCTCAAGGCTGTTCAGCCGTGCCATCTCCGTCTTACAGCGCGCCAGCCAGCGTGTCGTGCGCTCGACAGACCGCTGGACATATGTGCGGTCCGCCACGCTTGACGGACACTCATCAAATGCCATCGCGATCGTGGAGCCCAGATTGGACTGAATCTGCATACTCTCTTCCGGTCCCATGAAAATCTTACGTCCGTCAATGTGAGACTGGAAGTATACTCCCTCCTCCTTGATTTTCCGAAGACTCGCAAGGGAAAATACCTGAAATCCGCCGGAATCCGTCAGGATCGGACGATCCCAGTTCATAAAGCGGTGCAGTCCGCCAAGCTTCTTTACGACCTCATCGCCTGGACGTACATGCAAATGATAGGTATTCGACAGCTCGATCTGTGTGCCGATCTCCTTTAAATCCGTCGTTGCCACTGCGCCTTTGATCGCAGCTACCGTACCGACATTCATAAACACCGGTGTCTGCACCGTACCGTGTACGGTCTTAAATTCGGCGCGTTTTGCACGCCCTTCTGTTTTCAGTATTTTATACTCTGCCATAGTCTCCTCCTCCGTGCGGCCGCATCTTCTCCTCAGCTCCGGCCTTTGCCTGTCTGATCTCCCGCCGCCCGTCTGTTCTTAACGTTTTTTTAACAAAAATATTTTCTTTTAAGATTCTGCTAAAAAATCGTCAGTTTTCCGATCATTGTTCCAGATTTTACCATGAATTTGTTCATAATCACTTTGATCGGCGCTCCAATTCCGGCTTCCAGCCTTTTTTTCAAAGGACAGATTCCTGAACTATTAGTATATATGGAAACAAAACAGAATGCAAGTAATTTGATCTTTCAAAAAAAATGTCGTATAATCCCCACGTACCAGTTCCGTGCAGCAGCAAAATGCAAAGACAGACTGTAGCTCACGCAGTGAGCGGATAGTTTGCGAAGCAAACGTGTCTGCGGCCTGCGCACTGAACGTCGCAGAACACAGTATATAAAAGGAGGCGCAGGGAATCCCTGCTATTACTTATATGTCATCTACAGCAATACATACCCTTGGCATTGACATTGGTTCCACGACCGTCAAGGTCGCCGTTCTGAGCCCCGATAAGGAGCTCCTTTTTTCGGATTACCGGCGTCATTATGCAAATATTCAGGAAACACTCTCTGCTCTGATCGCAGAAGCAACAGAGCAGCTCGGTGAGCTTTCCGTCTCCCCGGTCATCACCGGTTCCGGCGGACTGACGCTTGCCAATCATCTGGAAATCCCGTTTGTGCAGGAGGTCATCGCCGTCGCATCCTCTCTGGAGCACTTTCTCCCGCAGACCGATGTCGCGATTGAGCTCGGCGGCGAAGACGCCAAGATCATCTACTTCGAAGGCGGCAACGTCGAACAGCGTATGAACGGCATTTGCGCAGGCGGCACGGGCTCTTTCATCGACCAGATGGCTTCTCTTTTACAGACGGATGCCACCGGATTAAATGAGTATGCGAAGAATTATCAGTCGCTCTACTCCATCGCAGCCCGCTGCGGCGTATTTGCAAAATCTGATATCCAGCCGCTGATCAACGAAGGTGCGACGAAGGAGGATCTTTCTGCCTCTATTTTCCAGGCTGTTGTCAACCAGACAATCTCCGGTCTCGCCTGCGGTAAACCGATCCGTGGTCATGTGGCCTTTCTCGGCGGTCCGCTGCATTTCCTCTCCGAGCTGCGCGAAGCATTTATCCGCACCTTAAAGCTCGACGAGGAGCATGCGCTCATCCCGGAAAACTCGCACCTGTTCGCAGCGATCGGCTCTGCCCTGAACGCAAAAGAGGCGACGGTGACGACACTTTCCGATTTAAAGGAGCGTCTTTCAAAGCCGATCCACCTGGAATTCGAGGTGGCCCGTATGGAACCGCTCTTTCGCACGGAGGAGGACTATGACCTCTTCTTGCAGCGTCAGAGCCGCAATCAGGTAAAGACGGCACCGCTTGGCACGTACAAGGGCAACTGTTTTCTCGGCATTGATGCCGGATCGACGACCACGAAGGCTGCGCTCGTCGGTGAGGACGGTTCCCTTCTGTATTCGTTCTACAGCAACAACAACGGAAGCCCACTGCGCACCGCGATCCATGCCGTGCAGGATATTTACAGCAAGCTTCCTGATACCGCAACGATTGCATGGTCCTGCTCGACCGGCTACGGCGAGGCACTGATCAAATCGGCACTCATGCTCGACGAGGGCGAGGTCGAGACCGTATCGCACTACTACGCCGCTTCCTTCTTTGATCCGGAGGTAGACTGCATTCTCGACATCGGCGGTCAGGACATGAAATGCATCAAGATCAAAAACGGCACCGTCGACAGCGTCCAGCTGAATGAGGCCTGCTCGTCCGGCTGCGGTTCCTTCATCGAAACCTTTGCCAAATCACTGAATTATTCCGTTCAGAATTTTGCAAAGGCAGCGCTCTTTGCAAAGCACCCGATCGATCTCGGTACCCGCTGCACTGTATTTATGAATTCAAAGGTAAAGCAGGCGCAAAAGGAAGGTGCTGAAGTCTCCGATATCTCAGCCGGTCTTGCCTATTCCGTTATCAAAAATGCATTATATAAGGTAATCAAGGTCTCCGATGCGACACAGCTTGGCCGACATATCGTCGTACAGGGCGGTACCTTTTACAATGATGCCGTCCTGCGCAGCTTTGAACGCATCGCAAACTGCGAGGCGATCCGCCCGGACATCGCCGGTATCATGGGTGCCTTCGGTGCGGCGCTTGTAGCGCGGGAGCGTTTCCATGCCGGAGATAAGACAACAATGCTCTCGATCGACCGCATCAATGCGTTGACCTTTACGACCACCATGACAAAATGCAAGGGCTGTACCAATCAGTGCCGTCTGACCATCAACCGCTTCTCCGGCGGACGTCAGTTTATCAGCGGCAACCGCTGTGAACGCGGCATCGGAAAAGAGCGCAACAAGGACCACGTGCCGAACCTGTTTGAATTTAAAAACAAGCTCCTCTTCTCCTATGAACCGCTCCCGGAAGACGAGGCGACACGCGGCATCGTCGGTATCCCGCGTGTACTGAACATGTACGAGAATTATCCGTTCTGGTTTCGCTTCTTTACAGACCTGAAGTATCGGGTCGTACTCTCCCCGGCCTCTACCCGGAAAATCTACGAGCTCGGTATCGAATCCATCCCGAGTGAATCGGAATGCTATCCGGCAAAGCTCGCACACGGACACGTCGAGTGGCTTGTAAAAAAAGGCATCAAATACATTTTCTACCCGTGCATCCCGTATGAGCGCACCGAGTTTCCGGAGGCAGGCAACCACTACAATTGCCCGATCGTCACCTCCTATGCGGAAAATATCAAAAATAACGTCGAGAGCCTGCGCGCCGAACATGTCCGCTTCGACAACCCGTTTATCGCTTTCACGAATCTGGATACAGTGACAAGCGGACTGAAAAAGGCATTTCCGGACATCCCGGCTTCCGAAATAGAGGCAGCAGCCAAAGCAGGATGGGACGAGCTGGCTCACACAAGACTGGCGATGTACGAAAAAGGTCAGGAGACCTTACAGTATCTGAAGGAGACCGGACGACATGGCATCGTGCTCGCAGGACGCCCGTACCATATTGACGCTGAGATCAACCACGGCATTCCGGAGCTGATTAATTCCTATGGTCTTGCCGTGCTCACCGAGGACTCTGTCTCGAACCTGAATCCGGTCGAGCGTCCGCTGATCGTCCTCGACCAGTGGATGTACCACAGCCGTCTCTATGCAGCAGCGAATTTTGTAAAGACACGCGAGGATCTGGATCTGATCCAGCTGAACTCGTTCGGCTGCGGACTCGACGCTGTTACAACCGACCAGGTAAATGACATCCTCTCGAACTCCGACAAAATCTATACCTGCCTGAAGATCGACGAGGTCAACAACTTAGGCGCGGCCCGCATCCGTGTCCGCTCTCTGATCTCTGCGATCCGGGTACGCAAGGAGCGCACGCATGACGAACGGAAGATCGTTCCGTCAAGCACTGAACGCGTCGTCTTTACAAAAGAAATGCGCAAGACATACACGATTCTCTGCCCGCAGATGTCACCGATTCATTTTAAAATGCTCGAAGCGGCATTCAACGCATCGGATTACAATCTGGTCGTCCTGCCAAACGACAATAAAAAGTCTGTCGATGTCGGATTGAAATATGTCAACAATGATGCCTGCTACCCTTCTTTGATGGTCGTCGGCCAGGTCATGGAAGCACTGCTCTCCGGCAAATACGACCTCAACCACACGGCTGTTCTAATGTCCCAGACAGGCGGCGGCTGCCGTGCCTCAAACTACGTCGGATTTATCCGCCGTGCGCTGAAAAAGGCCGGCATGGAGCAGATTCCGGTCATCTCGATCAACTTAAGCGGACTCGAGTCTAATCCGGGCTTCTCGATCAGCTACTATCTGGTAAAGCGCGGCATGTTCGCCATCGTCTTCGGTGATCTCTTCATGCGCTGTCTCTACCGGATGCGCCCGTATGAAAAGGTGCCCGGCTCCGCAAATGAGCTGCACCGCAAATGGGAGGAGCGCTGCTGTAAATTTGTATCCGGAAAGCCGACTTACCGCGAGTTTAAAAAGCTCTGCCGCGAGATCGTACATGACTTTGATACGCTTCCGATCACCGATGAGAAGAAGCCGAAGGTCGGCGTCGTCGGCGAGATCCTCGTAAAATTCCTGCCGGCAGCAAACAATTATCTGGTCGACCTGCTCGAATCCGAAGGTGCTCAGGCAGTCGTGCCTGACCTGATGGATTTCCTGCTCTACTGCTTTTACAACCAGAACTTCAAGGCCGAGCACCTCGGTACGAAAAAGAGTTCCGCAACGATCGCAAACTTCGGAATCGCATTTCTGGAAAAGCTGCGCGGTACAGCGGCAAAGGCACTGGCGGAAAGTGAACATTTTGATCCGCCTGCCCACATTGAGGATCTGGCAAAGATGGCGACCGACATCGTCTCCTGCGGTAATCAGACCGGTGAAGGCTGGTTCCTGACCGGAGAAATGCTCGAACTGATCCATTCCGGCGTAAACAACATCGTCTGCACGCAGCCGTTTGCCTGCCTGCCGAACCACGTTGTCGGGAAGGGCGTCATCAAGGAGCTGCGCAGACAGTATCCGTCATCCAACATCGTCGCGATCGACTACGACCCGGGTGCAAGTGAGGTCAATCAGCTGAACCGCATCAAGCTGATGCTCTCGACCGCTGTAAAAAATCTGAACAAATAACTTTTGACCATATATAGAGAATATGGTAAATTATAGGGGAATGCCGGACTGGTATTCCCTTTAATTAACCGAATTAAGCAAGTAGCAAAGCGGATTGCGAATATCCGCTTTGACTTAAAACCTAAAGGGAGGAATATCCTTATGCTTGCAATCATTGATTACGATGCCGGAAATCTGCGCAGCGTCGCTAAAGCCCTGGAAAAGCTTGGTGAGACGCCTGTCATCACACGAAATCCGGCTGAAATTTTATCCGCAGACCATATCATTCTCCCGGGTGTCGGCTCCTTTGGTGACGCGATGAACCGCCTTCACCAGTACGGGCTCGTCGATGTCATCCGAAAGGCCTCCGCATCCCATATCCCGTTTCTCGGTATCTGCCTCGGTCTGCAGCTGCTCTTCGCATCAAGTGAGGAGACCCCAGGTGTCGAGGGACTCGGCATCTGCTCCGGAAAAATTCTGCGTATCCCGGATACCGAAGGACTGAAAATTCCGCATATGGGCTGGAATTCTCTCTCCTATCACAGGGAACCCGGAGAGAATCCTCATGGACGCCTATTTGCCGGAATACCGGAAGACTCCTATGTGTACTTCGTGCATTCCTACTATTTAAAAGCGGATGATCCTGTGATCGTCACCGCCACAACCGAATATGGCACGCACATCCACGCATCTATCGAGCAGGGCAACGTATTCGGCTGCCAGTTCCATCCGGAAAAAAGCAGCACCACCGGCCTTGCCATCCTGAAAAACTTCTTATCCATCCGAAAGGAGGAGTTCTGATGTTTACGAAACGAATCATTCCATGTCTGGATGTAAAAAACGGACGGGTCGTAAAGGGCGTCAACTTCGTCAATCTGCAAGATGCCGGAGATCCGGTCGAGATCGCAGCCGCCTATGACGCGGCAGGTGCCGATGAGCTCGTCTTCCTCGATATCACCGCTTCCTCTGATGCCCGGAATACGGTCGTCGATATGGTACGCCGCGTCGCAGAGACGGTTTTTATCCCATTTACGGTCGGAGGCGGTATCCGCACCGTCGAGGACTTCCGTACACTCCTGCGCGAGGGCGCAGACAAGATCTCGATCAACTCCGCCGCGATCCAGAATCCGTCGCTGATCCATGATGCGGCAGAAAAATTCGGGCGCCAATGTGTCGTCGTTGCGATCGACGCCAGACGCCGTGCAGACGGCTCCGGCTGGAATATCTACCGCAACGGCGGTCGGATTGACACCGGCATTGATGCTGTCAAATGGGCCGAACGCTGCGATGCACTCGGAGCCGGCGAAATCCTGCTCACAAGCATGGACTGTGACGGTACAAAGTCAGGCTATGACCTTGAACTGACCCGCACGATCGCCGGACACGTTTCCGTCCCGGTCATCGCTTCCGGCGGCGCCGGCACAAAGGAACACTTTTACGAAGCACTGACTGACGGCTGTGCCGACGCTGCACTCGCCGCCTCTCTCTTCCACTATAAAGAGCTCGAAATCCGGGAAGTGAAGACGTATCTGCAGGAAAAGGGCGTGTCGGTACGAATCTAGGAGATTTTTACCTTTTACCCACAACTGATGCCTGCGGATTGCTTCGCATTTGACCACCATGATGATACACGGATTGTTTCGCATTT
>OLPO01002029.1_pt1 | contig 13051 bp, 8 predicted proteins | sample 1672831 | NCBI WGS metagenome assembly OLPO01 (sample SAMEA3136728, study PRJEB25190) | human gut metagenome
CAACGTCATACAATGTGGCCATCATCTTCTGTGTCAGCCATATATTCTCATCCTCGTAGCGCATCTCAATGCTGTCCTGCTGATCACCGACAGAGGCAACATAGGTTAAGTATTCTGCTGCACTGGAACGGATGGTTATTTCGTCTTTTTTCTTTTTCAAATAGGAGGCCTCCTTTTTGTTATTTCTCGTTTCAACAATTCAATTAAAAAATACTCTATAAATTCATAGCTTTAACATGCCTTTGTTAATCCAGAAAAATGTGTCTCCACAATTCTATCCATTTGACTGGCAATCTCTGCAAACGGCAAATTCAAATCAAGCGTCTTAACACTTATCTGACTACCATGCATCTGATATACATTGTCCGGTTGGATTTCTTCTTCCGTCTTCGCGTAAAGAAGCATCCCTGAAACTGTATTCTCTTTTTCTCCAAATTGATAGCTGCGGTTTTTTACATAGGTAAAAATCTGATACAAATTATTTGAATGAAGAGTATGTTTATCAAACTGGACCTGTGTTGTGTGACTGTAGTATTTTGCATCAATGATTAGTACCGTATTTCCACGTTGCAGGTGAATATCACTTTGCATAACCGGAAGCATGATCCCAACGCCATCATCCAGCGACCACGGTATTTGCGATGCACTAACTGACAATGCAGGATAATGTCTAGTATAGTATTCCAGAATAAATTTTTCATACAGCCTGCACATGCGCTGCTCATCTACAAAGGACGCCAATCTATAGTCACCTGCATCTGTCGTGATAAGCATTCCTTCGATAATCAACTGACAGATACTAACCAGCATTCTATAAGTTTGATTGTTACGTTGAAAACGAATGGATGACCATTTTATACCTGTCGGTTCAATAATATCCACATTGGAGAAGTACAGCATTTTTTTCTTTAAGTCATCCTTGTATTTTGCCTGCACTTTTCCATTCCTCAAAAGAAGCATCACTGTCGTTTTCAGGATTTGATTTAATGTGTTGTTTTCTGACAGCTCATCAAAATCACAGGTAAGCACTCTTTCATGTGCCATCTTGTTTTTTATTGTCCCCGGCATGTTTATTTTACCACGCATAACAGGCAACTCTTCTTGACGACTTATGTATTCTCTGTAGAGTCCCTGCTTCAGCTGCAACCCTATGCCTTTTGCTAGGATTGCAGCCAGCAGATTATACATCTCATCAAAAGACTCCACTGCAACATCATCATAGGTCTCTTGATTCAACGTCTGAAAGGCGTAAGAAAGCATGTGATAAATATTATTGATTAGAATGCTTTTATCCTTTGTCATTGAAATACACCGTGCAAAATATTCTCCCAACGCTGCAGTTTATCTGTATCATCAAACCAATACTCTGCTAACATTGGCAACACATCAAAATCTACCACATCTTGCATCCACTCATCAGTACATTCATCTGTGTTGCAGAAATAGCTATGGCCAATACAAAATCCTTTGCCTAAAGATTTGTCTTTTGCAATTTCTCTGTTCAATTCCTTAATGCGGTCAATCAGAGTATTGAATGTGTCGTTTGCGAATCCTTCCTGATACTTAATAAAGCCTTCCGAATCAAATCCTGGTTCCATATCAAAGAAGCTAAAGCGACGACGAAGCGCATAATCAATCATCGCTAAACTTCTATCAGCAGTGTTCATCATACCAATGATGTGCAGACGCTTTGGAACTGAGAAACTGAGACCGTTATAGGCTAGTGTGGCTTTTGTCTCTCTATAGTCAGCCTCAATCAACATCAGTAACTCACCGAAGATTTTACTCATATTTCCTCGGTTAATCTCATCAATGATAAAGAAGTAATCTTTATCTGGATGGTTAGCTGCTTTTTGACAGAATCTATAGAAAATACCATATTTCAGCTCGAATCCATCCTCAACCGGCTTATAACCCATCATGAAATCTTCATAGGAATAGTTCTGATGGAACTGCACAAACTCAATGCGGTCATCATCTTTTTCACCCATAATAGAATAAGCCAAGCGTTTAGCTGCATAAGTTTTTCCAACTCCAGGAGCTCCCTGTAGGATAATGTTTTTCTTCTTTGTGAGAACGGCTACGAGACGGTCATATTTTGCCTCGGTCATGTATACCTGTTCCAAGAATTTTTCTTTCGAATACTCATCTTTAGTCTTCTCAGCTGTAGGAGCTGGATTTTCTTCACGGATCAAGTCGATGATAAATTCATATTCACCTTTTGTTAATTTGAACAAGCTACCTTGAGTAATGCTGAAATACTCCATTTTTTCCAGTTCAGGACAGGATTTTAATGTTGCAAAATCAATTGGTGATGAAAGACCTTCTAACTTTTCAAAATATATTCTCTGTCCATCCTGCTCTGCACTTACACGAAATACCGCTACAATCTGCTTCACTGGAGTAGACTCATATCCAATAACCATATCTCCAGCTTTTGCATCGATGAAATTCTGGAAGATTCTACGTTTATTTCCATTGTCATTAAATAAGGTATAATCCTGAACTTCTCCAACGGGCATGCTAGACATGCTCCACATTTTCGGATTTGCATTTAGGAACCAATATTGCTGCCCGTTTTCTCCTTCAGGAAGCTGTGCATACAGTGGAACACTCGTTAAATCAACCTGTTCAAGCGCTTCTGACAACTCATCACGAAGTTTCCACACATAAGACCCTTCCTCATCCTCGTTAGCGTTTTTTCCAACATAAAGAACTGGCCAAAAACGAGCATTTTCTTCATCTCTCGCCATAACAGGGCAACCTGTTTTAGTAACGACTCTTCTTGCAAGTGACACAGAACCACTATTGTAGAAATTCTTCGTCTCACCATATTTTACAGCAAGTTGAGTGCATGTTGCCTTGCCTCCGTAGTCCTTTATTCTTTTCATGATTTCCAGACTACTCTCATTGAACACTTCCGAATCACCCAGAAGGCCAACCCAATCTTCAACAGTTAATGCCGGAGTATAATCTGTCGGCCACCACTCATCAGCTTTAGGACCTTCTGCCTCCTTATTCCAATAGCGAGAAATGAAGAATCCTACATCTATCGTAAGCGTGCGTAACTCAGGGTCAGCATAGCAAGTAGATGTAATCTGAGAATTAAGCAAATTTCTAAGTTCATCGTCCTGCTGCAGTTCAGCACATATCTCATCATAGAATGCCACGAAGTTCCTGATGTTATCAGCATAGGCTCCCTTCTTAAAACGATAATCACTTTCAAGTTCCGATGAGACAGCTTTCACTTCACTTAATTTATAGATGTAATACTTATCCGGATAGCGCAACCACAAATATGTCATTATCGCATTTTCATACTGATAATGCTGTGCTGCTCCATTTCCGTAGCGCTCTAATAATGTGTTGGATTTGTTTTTAAAGTTAGCAACTCTCTCGTATAAATCCTTACTCTCGTCATAGAGTTCGATATACATCGAGCGAACTTCTTCCGGAGCAATCTCCGCAAACCTGGTAATCATTCTTGCTGGAAAGTTATTAACAGACGCAAGTAAATTAGCAGTCTGCGCAAGTGCCTTTGTAAGCATCTGCGCAAAGTCATCTGAATTAACATCCCAATTCAACTGAAAGCATTGTACCGCTTCCCATTTGTATTTTTCATTAGGCCACTGCAGCTGCACAAAACGCTTTTTGTACTCTACCAGTACCTCTTTTAGTCGAAATTTGTCAAACACTGTTTTTCACCGCCTTTACAATGATTCTCTGAGACTCTTATAAATCTCTCCAGAGAAAATACCCAGCACCTGACGCTTCATTTCATCGTTCGACAACAGCATCGAGAAGAAGTCTTGATTCTGCGATAATCCCTCGATGAGTGCATCGTCGATATCATCAAAATAAGAGAACTCGAAATCTTGCTGTGTATTATTTTTAGCACTGGTCTTGAGTTTGTCTGATTTCATCAGGATATCTTTAATCTGCAACATAGCCTTTACAACAACATCATTATCATAGTTCTTGCCGGTTCTGCTGTTTATCTCATCAATAATTTCAGACAGTCTCTTTTCCTTATCCTCTGTAAGTCCAAAATGCTCCGCTGTTGGAAGTTTCATTACCGGCTTTGCAACAAGATCAGAAGAAACATGTTCTTCTCCTTTTTTCTGAACAAACTGAGATGCCTTAATCTTACCATCCAGATTGAATCCACCGCCCGGATGCTTGATATTGATATAAGCTAACAGGTACGAGATGAAGTTGTACTTCTTATGCAAATCAGTGTCTTCAAAGCTGGAAACCTGAAGAAGGAACTCATAGTAGCGAACAAATCCACGCATATCCGCCACAGCCTGACGCTGGGTTTCATATTCATAATGTTCCAGCAGCTTCTTACTTTTCTGAAGGAAGAATGTCAATCTCTGCTTCTGCTTTCCTGTCACTTTCTGTGAATAGAGAATATCATTCGCAGCTTCAATATCTGCCGGGTCAAACAGAGCATAGGCATCGATAGTCGCTTCCAAATCATAAATGGCATTTGGCGTTACCGAATTTGCCAACAGTGTTGTTGTGTAGTACGGAGCAAACGCTGCTTTGATATCTTCATATGTATTTACGAAGTCCAGTACAAAGGTCTTCTTATCATACGAAGCACAGATACGATTCAGTCTGGAAAGAGTCTGAACAGCATTTACACCCTTTAACTTTTTCAGCACATACATCGCACACAGCTTTGGCTGGTCAAAACCGGTCTGATATTTGTTTGCTACCAAAAGCACCTGATAGTTATCTGTATCGAATTCTTTTGTTAGTCTATCCTCTGGGAATCCATTGATAGATGCTTCGGTATACTCTTTATCGTCATCCGGAAGTTTTACTTTTCCAGAAAACGCAACAAGCGCATGAATTCCATCATAACCTTTCTTAGTGATGTACTCCTCAAAAGCCTGACGATATTTCACAGCTCCCTGTCTTGAGGCTGTGATAACCATTGCCTTAGCCTGTCCGCCGAGTTCCTGCATTACTGTTGTACGGAAATGCTCAACAATTACCTCAACACGCTGTGCGATATTAGTTTCGTGTAGTTCTATGAAACGAGCAATCTGTCTCTTAGCAGCATTTGTTTTACAACGAGGGTCATCTTCGATTTCCTTGTTAAGCTGATAGAAGGTTGAATACTCTGTATAGTTCTGGAGAACATCAAGAATAAATCCTTCTTCGATAGCCTGCTTCATTGAGTAAACATGGAATGCTTCTCTTTGTCCATGCTTATTCAAGCGTCCAAACAACTGAATTGTCGTCGGTTTAGGTGTTGCTGTGAATGCAAAAATCGATACATTGGCCTGCTTACCGTTTCTCTTGATTTCACTGGAAATCATATCTTCAACATCTGCCTCAGTCTGGTCACCAGAACCAAGAGACATTGTAACTGCTGCCATATCTTTACCAGCGGTAGACGAATGCGCCTCATCGATGATTACAGCAAAGCTCTTATTTTCAAGTCCCTTTACGCTATCCACGATATAAGGGAACTTTTGTATTGTCGTTGCAATGATCTTTGTATTACCGTTCAATGCAATCGCAAGGTCAGCAGAGTTGCACTTATCATCCATAACACGAATCAGTCCAGCCTTATGCTCCATTCCCATGATTGCTTTCTGGAGCTGGCGGTCAACAACAACTCGGTCAGTTACAATGATAATATTATCAAAGATAATCTTGTTCTCTGCGTCATGAAGAGAAGTCAAACGGTGTGCCAGCCATGCGATTGAATTTGTTTTACCGGAACCAGCACTATGCTGAATCAGATAATTCTGGGCAGTACGATTTTCTCTAACATCAGCGAGTACTTTTCGGATGACATCAAGCTGATGGTAACGAGGGAAAATCAAATTTTCAGAACGCTTGATTTTTCCGGTTTTATCATCAACTTTTTCTTTTGTCTCAACAAAAATAAACTTGCTGATTAAATCCAAAATCGTATCCTTTGTCAGGATATCTTCCCACATATAGGATACGCTATATTTATCTTCGAATACCGGATTACCAGCACCTGCAGTTACGCCCTCTCCGTTACCCATATTGAATGGAAGGAAGAACGTTGCATCACCTGCAAGTTTTGTCGTCATATACACTTCTTCCAAGTCCATTGCAAAGTTTACGAGAGTACCTGCTTTGAACATAAAAAGACGGGTCTTAGGACTACGGTCAGTTCTGAACTGGTAAATCGCATCCTGATAAGACTGACCTGCTGCGTTACACTTCAACTCGAATGCAATGATAGCTAATCCATTCAGGAAGATAACAACATCGATTCGTTCCTTATCACTGGCCCACACTTCCTCCATTGCAGAGAAAATATTCTGACCATACTTTCTGGTCAAGTCAGGATTGAATGTAGTTGCTGGTTTTGTATACATCAGTTCCAGCTTCTGATTGGAAATCTCGATTCCGTGCTTCAACACATCCAGAAGGCTGCCACGGGCCTTTGTTGCTTCTGCATTGATAAAGCTTACAATGGTCTCTTCCAAATCGGCTTTATATATTTTTCTCAAGTATTCCATCGTTTCGTGCTGTGTATCCTCTAGAAACTTGAAAAGCATCTCTCGGTCAACTGCAAAATAGCGGTCAAAGTTGCTAGCCTTACGAATGACGTAATCATTGTCCTTTTCCAATCTTTCAAGGAGGAATTTCTGATATTCTTTTTCGGAAAGAATTGATGCATGATGCAGAAGATTCTTGCTGTATGCAGCAGCTCGTTTTGCAACATTCTCTGTATGCTTTTCCGCATCCACGCTCGTAATATCAATTATCGTTTTATCATCCATTAATTATCCCTCCTTACTCGCTTTTCAGCCGTTTGATTAGTTGACGTGCAAAAAGCAAAGCAATCTGGTCGCAACTATATTTGGATGAGTCAATCGCTTGTATATCTGCTATAGATGGATACTTTTCTTGTAACTGCGAAACCGTAATATTGTGCAAAATTGGCAGAATCAGCTTTTGGCCGTTTCTATTCTGTCGGTTTAAAAACTCATTCAATTCACGCTCGGTCCATTCTCGATCAAAGAAATTTTCCGAAATAACGATAATTGCAAACTCTGCTTTTTTCGTACCGTTCAGAATGCGATCCTTCCAATTATCTCCCCACTCCAAAGACTCTTTATCATAGAAAATCTTAATTCCAAGTTTGTTTAATGACTGATATAATTCTTCAATCAAATTTTCCTTGTCCTTATTAGCATGAGAAATAAAAACATCAAATTCAGGCAAGGTTTTTGCCTGATTCTTTGGCATACTAACCATTGAAATTCCGTTCATTTTATTTATAAAATCTTGATCCTTGCTGATACTCTCCAAACATCCAACGAGATTTTTGTAAGCGTCCAGATCTCTATGAAACAGGATTGTTTTCATACGGTTACCTAATGGATGTTCTTTAAGATAATTATTGTAAAAAATTTCTACATCATTGATCCATACTTCACTCGGACGATTATATTCATTTATATCAGTACCGATTGCCGCTGCATTAATTGGGCTTTTAATAGAATGAGTCCTTTCTAACAGATTATCAAGTTGTTCTTCAAAAGTAGCCATTAGACAACCTCCTTCTTTCCGGTTACATACTCAAAAATGAGTGATTTCTTGTAGGTGGCAAGGACTTCCAGCTGTTGCTTCTTGGTGGATATCACTTCTTCTACAGCATTGCACTGTCTATCAAGATAATCGCAAATTGCCTCTTGCTCCTGCCTTGTTTTCGGAATTGCGATCCAAATGTCACGAACTTTATCCCAGCTACGAAAATCACTTGTATTTCCGCGAACACCGTTAGATATCAGCTTATAAACACCCTGAAACGCAAGATGCTGCATATAATAAACGATAAACCGCTTATCTTCCGTGCTGTCACAAACATGAACAACACGAGTGATTTTACCATCAAACTCAGACAAAGCAATTGCGCCATGCCATGTATCCATTCCATGAATAGCAATGTCACCTGCACGAATGCCCTGCATCGCATTGTCATCACTGACCATGATTCCAGTTAGGTCATCCGCACGGACCTGCACTTTTCCTTTGTTAGAGCAAATCAGTGCTGTATCTTCTGAAACAAACGAACGAGATAATTTCGTGCAAATATATCCTATTTTGGTCAGCCGCCACGAAGCATTCATCGGAGCCATATAAAACACTCCGCTGTCCTTCATCTCCGCATCGGGATTCAGCCCCTTGGTGACGGTTTCGGTGATGACCGACCGCTTGTACTGCTCCAGCGTGTCGATCTGGGTTTGGATGTCGGCGGTCAGTGCATCGATCTCGGCGCATTTAGTGTCAAGAAAATCGGCAATGCGGTGCTGCTCAGAAAGTGGAGGTGTTGGTATGGTAATTTTCTTCATCTCCTGCCAGCCCGTAGTCCAGAGATCGTCAACTATACCGTGACCAAATTTATAGAACTCATCTCCGAATTGGATTGTGTGAAACAGCCAGTCATAATACCCTGGATTCATTTCGTTCAGTGGTGCCAAGATAGTATTGATAAGCGATACAGAACCATCGTAATCGGAAATTCCGCACGAGCCTCGTCTGTCAGAACGACTGTTGATAGCAAAGTCACCTTTTTTAACGAGTTTGCGATCATCATGAGCGTTTGTTTTAGCCGCCGTATCCAACTGAGGGACGATTCCTTTATTAGTAACGGACAGCGGTGGATAGTCGGTATCACTGACTTTCGTATTTCTTAGCCTATAAACCTGTCCGATTCTGGACAAGCCCCATTCTGATGGGATTATTCCAATCCACTCAAAGCCACTATCTTTAGTTGCTCTCATCAGTTGATACCTCCTTTACTCAAACAGCTTCGCCACACGCTCCGAAACTGAAAGCTCCAGTTCCATAAACTTTGTTTCCAGCTCTTCACTTGGTGTTGATGCCTGATATTTGTAGAAATACCGCGTGAACGGGATTTCTGCACCGGTCTTGATGACTGGCTTTTTCTTGCCGAGGTCTTCTTCAAAGAAAGCTACGGCATCTGGGATATGCGGCAAAACTTCACGAGCCATATAGTCTTCGATTCTTTCCTCCCATTTCACCAGTTCAGTGTCCTTGGTTTCCTTGTCGTAGAGAATATTGCCCTTGCGGTCACGCTGAATTTCTGCATTCTTATCCATAATAGAGAGACCATTAGCAATCTTGTCGAGCAATTTTTTATCAGATGTTGCCGAAGCAAGTGCCTTAGTCAGTACAGGCATAAACTCAGCCGGTGAATTGTAGATTTGCTCTGAAACTGCAGCTTTCAGTGTGGAGATGACTGTGTCGTACACAGGCTTGTTGTTCTGATATGCTTCCAGCTTTTTCTGTTCCTTGCCGGTCAGTTCCTCTTTATTTTCCAATTCATTAATCTTTGCTTGATCATAGAGATAAGAAAGCGCACCCTTAGATAGCATAGCTTCGCTGAAGTGGCTGCATAACCGCATACTCACGGTAAATGAACTCCTCGTTATCATAAATTTTGCAATATTCGTTTTCTGCAAATTCTGCATAGAGCTTTGTTACGGTGCTGCGATCTTTCGGAGATATTTCATTTTTCTTATCGCCCAGCGCCTTGCGTAGTTTGTGGAAGAAAGACGAGGCATCGATCAACTGAATCTTTCCCTTGCGCTCATCACGCTTATTCTTGGAAAGTACCCAGATGTATGTAGCAATACCTGTGTTGTAAAACAGATCTGTTGGCAATGCAATAATCGCTTCGATTAAATCGTTTTCTAACATCCAACGACGAATTTGGCTTTCGCCGGAAGCTGTACCACCTGAAAATAACGGACTACCATTTTCAATAATAGCAGCACGCCCAAAATTATCATCCATCTTATCAATAGCAGATTGCAGAAACAGCATCTGCATATCACCGGAACCAGGGAGTCCCGCACCCCAGCGGCCTTCAAATCCCTTTGCATATTCATCATTAACTGCTTTTTCTACACCTTCTGCAGCATCTTTTCCTCCCCAAGGTGTACCAAATGGCGGATTTTCAATAACAAAACGCATCTTCGTTCCCTCGAAGCAATCCTTCTTCATTGTATCCTGATAACAGATGTTCTCCGCATTCTGCCCTTTGATAAGCATCTCTGCAAGACAGATAGCATAAGATTCCGGATTGATTTCCTGACCAAAAAGACGCACATCGGCTGTTGGGTTATAGCGTTTTATAAAGTTATATCCTGTAGACAGCATACCACCAGTTCCGCATGCTTGGTCCAAAACTGTAATAACCTTTCCATCATCAAAAATATCATCGCATCCTTCAGCAAGCAGAATGTTTACCATTAGCTTAATGATGTCACGTCCAGTGTAGTGGTCACCAGCCTCAGCATTTTCAGAAAATCTACGGATAAGATCCTCGAAAATATAGCCCATCTTCACATTATCAATTGTACGAGGATTTAAATCTAATTCCGAAAACGCTTTAACGACACTTAACAAACGGTCATTTTTATCCATCTTGTCAATCTGCTTATAAAAATCGAGACCTTTCTCTGCAGATATGATAATCTCCTGAACATTTGGAGAAAAGCTCTGCAAATATGCTTTAAAATTTGCAGCCAAGTTGTCGGCATCATTAATTAACTCTGCAAGTGTAAACTCACTGGTATTGTAGAACTGAAATCCAGAAATACGATACATTGCCTTTGCCGGATAGTTCGGGTTTGCTTTGAACTGTGCCACCACCTTGTCCTTGGTCGGTTCCAGTGCACATTCAAAACGTCTGATGATAACCATAGGAATGATTACATCCTTGTATTTATCACTCTGGTATGTACCACGCAGTTTATTTGCAATGGACCAGATAAAATTGACCTCTGTTGATACATCAATAGGGGAATCATCCCACATTGCATCAATAGTCTGCTTTTGTGCCATTATATTTTCCTCCAATCAAGCTAAGAACTTCTTAGTCATTGTTAATTTTATATATTTAGGTGTCCAAAAATCGGGACTTAGTCCTCGATTCCCATCATCATCTTATAGTGCTGTTCCTGATGCATGGCAGTAAAAATCAATCCTTATCAACAAGACATACCGTGATAGCACAGTAAACAGATTCCCCTATATACCTATATGAAACGAACAGACCTTACGGAGACGACTCTTCACGATATCGGCTAATACCATTTAAAATCATACCAATTTGTGTATCCTGATGAATGTCTCCAAAGATTTCTAATCTAAAATCTCGCAACCCAACTGCCTGTTCAAAAAACTCATACCGTCTTCTAATAAACGAAATTTGGTCTGCTTTTGTATCCGTCAAGTTAAAATAATCCAAATTAGCCTCAAAATCACAGCTGGCGCCATTCACTCTAATTTCAGAAAAATCAATATTTTCTTTTACAACCCGTTCCCACTGCCATTCAATTTCTTTCTGTGTAGACGACATTCGATTCAAACTAAAATCCATATTCAAAATCCTCCTGTTATCTATTCCACTGCCAAGTCTGCCTCTTAGTATCGAGTGGCTTAAACTGCGGTCGTTTCTGACAACAATCCCAGTGCCACAACACATGACATCTAATCCACAGCCTAAACCCTACCGCAATTTTCTGGCCATCCACTTTTTCTCCGGTCAGACTAAAAAGTAGATATTTTCCATACAAGAAAACCGAGCTTTCCGCAAGGCTTCTCTGATGATGCTGACCTCGCAAAAAGCCCGGAAACACGCCACTTTTCAGCCTTTATTTATCTTTCCTTGACAGCAAACAGACCGTCTCAACGTGATAAGTTCCCGGGAACAAATCTACCCCGCTGATCTTCTCCACTTTATATCCACGCCCCTGTATCATCTCCAGATCACGTGCCAGGCTGGTCGGTTTACATGCAATATATACCAGACGTTCCACTCCGAAATTCAGGATCTTCATAAGTGCCTTCGGATTCACGCCATCTCTCGGTGGATCCAGCATGATCAGATCCGGAACTTCGCCCAGTTCATCGATGACTTTCAATACATCACCAGCCCAGAATGTACAGTTGTCCAGATTGTTTAATTCTGCATTTTCTTTTGCAGCTTCTACTGCTTCTTCTACGATCTCCACGCCAACGACCTTTTTTGCAACCGGTGCCAGGATCTGTGCGATCGTTCCGGTTCCACTGTACAAATCAAAGACAACTTTTTCGTTCGTATCTCCGATGTATTCTCTGGCTGTCTCATACAAGACTTCTGCTCCCAGCGAATTGGTCTGGAAGAAAGAAAATGGTGTGATCTTGAATTTTAATCCAAGTAATTCCTCGTAAAAATAATCCTGTCCGAACAGCACTTCTGTTCCCTCGTCTTTTACGACATCTGCAAGGCTGTCATTCTTTGTATGCAGGATTCCAACCAATGTTCCATCAAATTTAAGTGATGTCATTTTCTCCAGCCATACTGTCTTAAATGCCTGGATTTTAGAAACTGCTTCTGTCGGATCAATCCCCAGTTCTGCTGTGTCAGATGCTGTGACCAGATCTACCAGAATTTCACCTGTCTTCACTGCTTTTCTTACTAACAGATGACGGAAATATCCTACATGACGCATGCGATGATAATATGGAAGGCCTGATTCTCTGGCACATTCCAGTGTACATGCAAGAATTTTCCTGTAATCTTCATCTACGATCTGACAATCCGTTACATTAACAATATCATGAAAACTTCCTCTTTTGTGCATGCCAAGTGCCAGCGGTCCGTCTTTGTATTCATCTCCGAATGAGAATTCCATCTTGTTACGGTATTCGGATCTGACCGGACTTGGTTTGATGCCTTCCCAGATATATTCACCATTTACCGCTTCATCCATCATCTTTTTCACCTGCTCATTTTTCATCGCAAGCTGCTCCTCATATGGAAGATTCTGGTACGTACACCCTCCGCACTGACCGAAATGTGGACAGGCTGACGGGATCTCGCTTGCTGACGGTTCCACCACTTCTAAAAGGCGTCCCTCTGCCTTTCCTTTCCGGATCTTATTCACAGAAAATCTTACTTTCTGTCCCGGCACGCCGTTCTTTACGACTACCCATCTGTCTTCTTCCGGCACGTATATGCGCCCTTTATTTG
>OLPO01002030.1_pt1 | contig 13048 bp, 19 predicted proteins | sample 1672831 | NCBI WGS metagenome assembly OLPO01 (sample SAMEA3136728, study PRJEB25190) | human gut metagenome
GCCGAGGCGATTTTATTTATCGTGGCGCCGCAGGCAGAGGCATGGGGGTTTTAGATCGTTTAACCCTCATCGGAAGTCAAGATTCTTCAGCAGCCCGCTGCATCCATCCGCAATATCATCAAATACCACTCCATACCGGTCCGTCCACCACGGGTCCTCGATCCTGTGGTTCGGACGATCTGTATATTCCATCAGAAGATGAACCTTTCCTTCCGGGTCGCTTCCCAGAATCCGCATCATGTCACTCCGATTCTCATCGTCCATTCCGATGATCAGATCCCAGTTGTCATATTCTGCTCGTGTCAGCTGACGTGCCCTGTGCGTCCCAAGAGGCACGCCCCTTCTTCTCAGCTCAGATGCCATCGGCGGATAGATTGGATTTCCGATTTCCTCTCTGGTTGCCGCCGCCGAATCAATCACAAACCGATCCGCACATCCCCTCTGATTCACCAGATTCTGAAAAATATACTGTGCGCTGACGCTGCGGCAGATATTGCCGTGGCACACGAATAATATTTTTATCATGTCAAAATCCTTCCTGAAAGGCCTTAAAACGGCCTGTTCTGCCGCGATTTGCATCTACTTCTAAAAAACTGCACACCCGAATACGTTACACTAATTTGCAAAACGCGGCAGATTGTTACAAATTGCGGCAATGAAACGTAGTCAAATTGTAGTCAAATTCCAGGCAACAGACTACCGCGGCATTCTGGAATTACTATCCATAGAAAAGTGTTCATTTGTCAAAGTGGGTGCATTTTCTACGATAGAGGCAGGGGGTGTTCACCTTTTAACGTTTAACCAAGCCAGGGGTGTGCACCCTGGAACGATAGTGGGTGATGCTCGGCAAACTTGAATTTGATGGAATGGCCTGGCAGAGATGTTTTTAGCGATGGCCTTCCAGTGATGGGATGCATCCGGGCAGGCGAAATAATCCCTGCGGCACAAAAGAGCCAGATAGAGATGCATCTGACCGGGGTAAAGTAATCCCTGTGGAACAAAAGAGCCAGATAGAGATGCATTCAGCCGGGCGAAATAATCCCCGTGGAACAAAAGAGCCAGATAGAGATGCATCTGACCGGGGTAAAGTAATCCCTGTGGAGCAAAAGAGTCCATTAGGGATGCATCCGGCCGGTCGAAATAATCTTTAGGGAACTGAAAAGCAAGATAGAGATGCTGATAACTCCCGATTTACCCACCTATCGCTCCTGTATTTTCCATCCACACCTGGCTCCTATTAGACTTTTCATCGTCTTCTGCGGTCGTTCTTCTCGTAATATGCCAGCTTATTCTGATACATCTGCTTGTCGATACGATTCATAAAATCATCGATCGTTTCCTTGCTCAAATCAGAAATGGCATATCCCATAGATGCAGACAGCTGATATGGCTTGTCGTTTGTTGTATTTTCTTCCTCGAAAATGTTATTTGCCTGTGCAATCAGATCTGTAATCAGCTGCTCGTCTGTTGTATTCAGCATAACAACAAACTCATCACCTGCGTATCTAGTTACAATACCATATTCACAAAATGCTTTTCTGAGTAGGTCAGCCACAAGTATCAGGGCGGCATCACCCTCAGAATGACCGTAGTTGTCGTTAATCCGCTTGAAACCGTTTAGGTCGAGCATAATGCCCGCGACTAGCTCACTTTTTTTCTTTTGTGCTTCATGTTGCAAATATGTGAGATATACACGGTTATACAACCCTGTCAGACGGTCAATGAAAATCAATTCGTTTTTCAGCGCCGTCATGATGCCGGCAACGGCAATCGCAATAGAAGTCCATGTGATGGCAATCTCTATAAAAAGTACCTGTACTACTACGCCAATAATAACAGGCGCAAGAAATACATGCACCGGAAACAGCTTTAATGTACCGATTTTTTTGCGGCACTGGGCGTACAAATACACACTGTCCACAATGTAAAAAAACGCAAAGACCAAAAACACGATATATGCAGGACCTCTACGGTATACACCATCCTGATTACTGAAAACCAATGGCCAGAAGAGATTGATAATCAGCAAAACCAACGCAACGATCCAAAGCGTCTGATAGACTCTTTTTCGCACAGTTGTAAAGGGCACGTTCATATGGGTTATGATGAATTTCGCCCATGTGTAGCCAAAAAGGACATTTCCTAAAAAGAGCCACGAACCGCTTACAAACACAAGCGTCCTGAACATCAATCCATTGCTGCCGTCAAAATAGTACACACCGCAGTCTGCGACATTGGAAATGGCGGTAATTACCATCATCCGCATAATGAATTTCATATCCCTGTCATGGCTCATGCGCTGTTTGTTGCTGAAATATAACGTACCAAGCAGCATTAAGCTGATTACGTTCGCAGTCAGTACTGAAAATGATAGATTTGTACTCATGTTACCCTTCCTCACTCTCAGCAGCTGTTGTTTCCTGCGGTACATCCAGCTTTAGGTCAAAAGGAATGCCGTGTACACGAATGGAAATGCCACGCTGTACGCAGCGGAGCAGAAATAAGGGTGTAGTCATTTGGCGGTCAGTTGAGCGAAGTTTTTTAGAAGAAACATCCGTCTGCACATTCAGTCCCCACAGTTCGATGATCTTCGGCAGCACCTGGTAAATGGAAAAGGTGCTGAATTCATCCAGCCATTCTCCGGGGAGTCAGGGATAGACGGGTCGGCGTGCTTTGCCATGATGTAGGCTTTATTAATATCATTGACATATTCTTGCTCTTCGATCTATACCACTATTCTGATAATACAATCGTTTATCTTCATACATTCGTTTTTCTGCTTCAGCAATCAAGGATGATATATTTTTATCTGATGTGTTCCCAACAGAACATCCTATAGAAACATGATAAGATTCTTTTTCAACCTGTTTTCTTATTTGCTCCATTTTCGCTCTTATCCTATCTTCCGATTCATCGGTAAGCAAAACGACAAACTCATCACCGCCTATACGAAATGAATTCATTTCACCAAATTCATGCTGTATGGTTCTTCCTACATACCGGAGCATCTGATCTCCTGCGGCATGTCCTTTTGTATTATTGATTTCATGAAGCCCATTTACATCCGCATAAACACTTGCAATTTCACAATTTTTCAGTGATGCATAGTCGTGTAGCCTTTGCTCATAGGCATTACGATTTCTAAAACTCGTTAACATATCTGTTTCGCTTAATATCGCAACCCTATGGGCAAACAGTAATCTCTGGCATTTCACTTTCATTGCATAGGTGCCCAGGATGGCTCCCAAAATGCCAAACACAACAACATCAACAATGTCAACCAAAAGCACGGACTTGTCTTTGACCTCTATCGCTGTGAGGATAAAAAGAACAACACCAACGCCAATACCACAAATCATTCGAAAAGGCTTGTCTGTAAAAAGTAACGGCACCGTAAGCAAAAAAGCAACCACAGAAACCGCTTGTTCCTGTGGCTGAGCGATTACGCCTAAGATGACGGCAAATACATATAGCATGATTTCAAAAACATACATACAAAAAAGTAATATTTCCGGATTCTTATTTTTGCTTATATATGCACCTGCCAATATAAGCACATCTGCAAGCATCAGTAGTATGTAAGCTAACCGAAATCTTACAAACTCAGGAGAGCAAAAAGAAATTAAAAGCATAACAATCAGAAACAATATCGTGATCACGGAGAAGAACAACAAACTGTTTCTGTTCTCCTCCTGCATATCCTCTTGAATCATATCATATTCCTTATCTGAAATATGATATTTCATGAATTTGCCTTTCAGCCAATCCATAAGTGTATTCATCGTAAATATCCTTCTTTCTTTGTCTTGATTTTTGCATCCAATTATCATCTTGGAAGCAGGAATGTTATTGCTGATAAAACGCTCTCTGCTTATTTCACAAGCTGATCTACACCTACGATATCGCCGGCATCTTTACCCGTCTTCTTTTTTGCCATCTCATTTCTCCTAAAATGCGATTTCTATCAATAAGAAACAATACAAAAAGCGCAGAGTCAAATCCCTCGCGCTTCCAAATATACCTATGTGGTCAGAAACACCTCGTGCTCTCTACATTTTTAATATACCAATATTTTAGGCTACTCTCAATGAAAAAATGCCCCGGACGCAATGCCCGGGGTCAAAACGATATCCATATTAAATTACTCTGAACATATTCTGATTCTGTTCCTTCGGCCTTTCCTTCTTCTCGATCTCCTTCTTCGCCTGCTCCAGTTCCTCGAGGCGGATCATCTCATTCTTTGCATCCTCCAGGCCAAGATGGGTGTACGTGTTCATGGTTACTCCTATAAAGTGGTCATCTTCGGCTTCTTACGTTTTATAAAATCGCCGACGAATCCCACCGTTGGTCCAAGCAAAATCACCATTAATATCGTGATTATGCCGACTTCTCCTCCAGTCTCAATAGCAATGCAGGTTGCCAGTAAATCGTATGCTATTCGTATAATTCTAAACATATTCCTTCCTGTCACCTTTGTAATTTTATTTGTAATCAAGAAGGATACTGCATCGTACGGAGCCGTGCCATGTCCACTTTGCATATAAATAGCAGCTGCAAAAATAAACAAAATCAGTGCTGGAATCAGAATAATTATTCTTGTGCTTAGGCTAAGCTGTTCTGGTACATGGCAAACATTTTTCCAGATCCATGTGAAAAAATCTGCGGCGTATCCAACCAGGATCATGTTACCAAGTGTACCTGTACCAATGAGTTTTCGATCAAATATGATTACAACAAGCAATAAAACCAAGTTTGAAAGTAGCTGATAGTTTCCAAAGCTCATGCCAAGCATATGTGATATGCCATAATTCATTGCTGAATATGGATCCGTTCCCATATTGCACATCACTAAAAGTGATACACACATGCCCATAACTGTGACTGCACAGAGCATAATAAGAAAGCTCTTAATCCAGTCTGAAGAGTATTTAAAATTCATACATACCTTTCTGCATCTTCGACATCGGTTCCCCAACTGTCTATACCACCAACACCGCGAACTGCGCCATATATGCACAATACAGTTCTTCTCGCTGGTGGTAATTCTTCATGATGCAAAGCATTCTCAATTTCACTTGCCGTATATGGCAGGCAGGAAAAGTCAAATGGTGTATCGGCCATTCCGTATCCATTCTCATGCCGCATTCCTGATTGCCGATACATCTCCGCCATAGCTGTTATTATCCGGTGCCTTGCAATTCTGAACAGCTCCATCCATGATCACCTTGACATCCTGAAAATCGATGAACATATCTGCAGCAAGCCAGTTACCACTTTTAATATGGAATTTACTTCCTCGGTCATTATCTGTCAAGGCTCTCCAGAACGTAGGTTTCGGGCAACGATAAAGCCATTCATATCCATCTTTCACGATAGATTCAAGGCCACCCTGTGCATAAGAAAAAACATAGTCAAACCCTACACCATGTACACCCAGGGTAAAGTCGCCATAGGCTACTCTTAATTTTCCATTATTTCCGCCAGCCAGATTCATCCCCGTCTGGCTCTTTTGTTCCACAGGGATTATTTCAACCGGCTGAATGCATCTCTGTCGGGCTCTTTTGTGCCGCAGGGATTATTTCGACCGACACCATGGCGTGTCCAGCATCTCACAAACCAATGACACTATGCTCCAGTTCCAGCAGTTTGATTTTTCTATCAAGCCCGCCGGCATACCCCGTCAAGCTGCCGTCTGCACCCACGACCCGATGGCATGGAATGATGATCGAGATGGGATTACGCCCGACCGCTCCCCCGACGGCCTGTGCCGACATCCTGGATATCCCTTGCTTCAGAGCTATGTGCCCTGCGATCTCGCCGTAGCTTATCGTTTTCCCATATGGAATCTCCAGAAGTATATCCCAGACAGATTTCTGAAATGCCGTTCCCTCCGGATGTAATGGCGGCAGGAAATCCGGTTTCTGCCCACCGAAGTACAGATCCAGCCAGCGCATCCCCGCCGATAGAATCTCCGTCTTCTGCTCTAAGTATCCAGCAGGCAGCCGGTCGGCATAGTATTTTGAACCCTCAAACCATAAACCGCTCAGCCCGAGCTCATCTGCCGCCATCAGCATGCGTCCCAGCGGCGAATCATAATATTGAACAGACGTCATTTTAATTGTCACCTATCTACAGATTTGGAATTAATATATGTTTTCAAAAGCTGCTCTGTGAGTTCTTTAAAGTTATGCATGCCATCCCCTCTTAATATGAATCCGTATAAATAAACAAAAACGGGCGCAGAGGCATCCTCAGCGCCCAATACATCCGTCATTAAACGAAGTGATGATCTGCAAATGGTTCCTCGTTTCATCTGCAAGTTGCATGCTTATTTCTTGCTGTTCACGGCTAACCACAGGGACTTGCACTTCCTCAAGAACAGACTTTCCAATTGCTTTAAATGTACTGCCCGTTCCCTTACTATTAAGATCTGTTTTTCCAGTCTTTAACAGGTGGTATACATAATTCTTTTCGGCCTCATTTTTTATGGTGATTGCCGTCGGATATAATTCACAAAAATCTGCATTTTCCTGATAAAATGGCAGGCCTTTCTCTTCTTCGTTATAGCTTGAAGAATCTGGAGACTGCCCATAGTTATCTGGGCAATGTTTTTCAATAACTTATATTCCATCCATCATCCCTGCAAACCTCAATTTGCAGGATAAAATCCATCAACAGTAAAAATTAATTTCTCCGAAGTGCTCCTTCCATTTGTCCATGATATTCTCGCTGTTGGCCTCGATAATTCTTTGTAACAAACGCAGCTGTTTATCTGCAATACGTGAATTATTATTTGCCAAAATTGTTTTTCCGCTTCGGGTTATCCAAAACTTCGTTGCATTCGCAGTCGGTTTGCCATCCACAATATGAACATGGACAGGCTCCTGTGGAATTCCTTCATTCGACCAGAAATAAACAATATAGGGGCCGATTCTAAACAGCTGTGGCATTTACAAATCCCCCTTCTTTCGCCAGTTCCATGATGATATGCGCATTGTTCTGGATAAACGCTTTCCAGTAATTCAGTTCTTTTTCATCATATCCGTGATTTTCATATTGATATTCCGGCAACAAACAGGTCAAATTCTTGAATCCATCTTCAACCGGTGTTTCGATATATACCTTGACCGATCCATCATCCAGCATTTGCGAATGGGTTACTTCTGTATCGTCATTAAATGTCATGTATGGATACATCATATTTGTCACGTCCCTTTCTATAGCTATGGTTGCCATCGTTCTACGAAACTTATGCGGATGAATCCGTTCGACTTTAACTTGTTTCCCCAGATTTCGGAGCCTTATTTCCACGCCGCTGATTTTCAATCGAACATGCGGTGTATCCAGTGTCACCAGCAGTGCATCATTGTCATCCGATCTCATCTCCAGATACTTCTGCAAGCTTCTTTACAATCTCCGGAGTCAGGAGTTTCTTCCATTTTTCTTTGTAATTGTAGTCCCTCATGCAATTACTCATTTAGATTTTATCTTGGTCATTTTGATTTTAAATGACTAAATTGAATTTCTCAATGACCAAATTAAGGCTGTCATGACGGATTCCTCGTCACGACAGCCTTCTATTCTTATGGTCTCCGGCGGTCTGCGCCGCTTTCGCGGTAATAGCATGCCTTCCGTTCATACATGCGTTTATCCGCGGCTTTCGAGATTTCATGAACGTTTTCCCATGGCTGTTCCGTGCTCAGCACATATCCACAGGCGATACTCATCGACGCCACAAGCTCGCCCTGCCAACGCGCGACGTCCGCCTCAAATGCCTCAAGCCGCGTGTCCAGCTCCGCCAGCTTTTCCGTGACAATGATGACGAATTCATCACCGCCGATGCGGTACACCCGGCCACACGATGCGAAGCTCCGCTTCATTACCTCGGCCGCCGCACAGATCAGTTCATCGCCCGCCGCATGTCCGCGCGTATCATTGACCTGCTTGAGCCCGTTCACGTCCATTGACAGATAAGCCCAGGCCGCATGCAGATTGAGCTTTGCGATATCCGTCTCATACGCGTGCCGGTTTCCGCAGCGCGTAAGCTCATCCGTCATCGAGATATAACGCAGCTTCTCCTTCTCGTACTTCTCCTTCATAACCTCCGCGAGCATATACACCATGCAGCATGACGCGAGAATCAGATACACCCCGACAATGAGCATCGCAATAAAACTGCTTTCGAGATGCACCGCCTTCTCCTCCGTGATCACTACAAGGTAGTTCGCATCCCGCTGCAGCATGCATCGACAGCGCTTTGCATTGACGTTGGCCCCCATAATCACGGTCTGTCCAATGCCGGTGATCTCTGCGCTGATGCCAAGCTCCTCGAGACTGCGCCCAATCTGCTTCGTGTCCGTGGCGCCTTCGATCTGTTTCGTCTCCGGATCAGCAACGAAAATCTCCATGCCTTTATAAACCGGCATATCGGCCACCACCGCGGAAACCTGGTTCTGCTTCAGCTCCGCGAGCAGATGCTTCGGCGTAATGCCGACCTGAATCATCTTCGTCCCGTTTTCATCCCAGACGATGGCATACATCATCTCCTTGCCTTCGGAGGTATTCGGCGTCACATCCTGGCACATCGACAGCTGCTTGTCCGACAGCATCGGCTTAAAATAGGCCATCTGCTCGCCCGAATCGAAATTATAGCCAAAATACTTCGGGATCGTACCGCTGTAGATCATCCCCTCCTGATCCAGGAGATGGATCTCATCCACCGAAATCAGCTTCGCAATCCGCTGCAGCTCATCCACATCGAACTCCGCCTCCGGCTTCGCATCCAGAATATAGGACACAGCACGTGCACGCACGATATAGTCCGCTTTCAGCGATTCGATCAGATCCGACTCGTTCTGATCGTTCTTTTCGAGCACCGTCAACACACGATCCAGCATCACCTCGGAGGTCCTGTACGTCGTTCGATCATTCACATATTTTAAAATACCGGCCTCCAGCATCAGGGCAACCACGATGATCGCTATTGCCAGCGCCACAAGTTTTCTCTTCTTCATACTCCCCTCTGGTTCTGAATGCGTGGGCAGAATTTTCTTCCTGCCACAGCTTCGCCTGCAGATTCTGAGCGTTCTATCTTAATTCTCCGCGGCAACCTTGAATTGATCAACATCTCTGTCTGGCTCTTTTGTTCCACAGGGATTATTTTGACCGGTCAGATGCATCTCTATCGGGCTCTTTTGCTCCACAGGGATTATTTCGACCGGTCAGATGCATCTCTATCGGGCTCTTTTGCTCCGCAGGGATTATTTCCACCGGTCAGATGCATCTCTATCGGGCTCTTTTGCTCCACAGGGATTATTTCCACCGGTCGGATGCATCTCTATCGGGCTCTTTTGCTCCACAGGGATTATTTCGCCCAGCTGAATGCATCTCTATCTGGCTCTTTTGTGCCGCAGGGATTATTTCCACCGGTCGGATGCATCTCTGTCTGGCTCTTTTGTTCCACAGGGATTATTTCGACCGGTTAGATGCATCCCATTGCTGAAATCATCTCTGCCAGGCCATGGTATCCGTCAATCTGGTGATTCCCCTTTTTGCTCATCAAACGCCATTGGCTGCGTCCTCCGCGATCATAAGTTTTCATCGCAAGTTAAATTTTAACACAAACGAAGGCCCCAGGGCTCTTACAAACCCTTGGTCCTTCGTTTTTCTGAGCGATGCTTTTCTCACAGCCCCTTGCTTTCGTTGAAGTATTCACTTACATCCGCTTTGTCATTGTACTGTTTACGGACTCTGCTCGAAATCATCCATATTTTTCCATCCAAAGCGGATGATCGATATCAGCATGGAAGCTTCGCTGACCATTTCATCCAGTATTCCGGCATAAGATCCAACCGCGATATCATACAGGATCCATAAGGGCGAGTTAATCAGCATACCGGTCAGGCGAATCTTTCGTGCGCTGAAGGTGTACCCGCCTATCGTAGCGGCTATATTTGCAGTCACAGGCAGTATGGACCACCAGCCGTCCCAGGTCAGCATCAGCGTCACCAGCTGCAGCGCACAGATGATGACGCACGCCCATCTGCTTTTCAAAAAATGCTTCTCACTGCTGAGGCAGAACGACCGGACTGTATTCAATATATAGCTGATTCCACCTGTAGTGGCGCCCAGCAGCAGTAAATGCACGGTGTAGCACAAATACGAAAGAAACTGCACCCGGAACAGTGTTTTATTGCTCCTGCACTGATAGGACAGGAAAAACAGGATCGTTCCGAGAAAACCTATGATCTGTATCGCGAAAAATTCAATCGTCATATATTTTTACTGCGCCAGGTTTCCCTTATGAATGTTCTCCTGAATGATCTGATCTGTCAGCTCATACAATTCCTCTGACCCAAGCTTTGTCTGCCTGTGTCTTCCATAAACCGCAGAGGCCTTCGCCTTGTGCTCCTTCCAGTCGCCACCATCATTGCTGTTGTTAAGAAGCAGCGGCTGAAGGTTATCCATTGCATGAGCAAACCTCGACTCGGGCGTTCTGCCCTCCTCAAATTCGTCAAACAGGGCAATCAGCATCTCTTTCTGATCTTCCGGCAATAAGGAATAGATCCGCTCCTTTGCAGCATCCTCTCTGATTTTCTGTGTTTTGAGCATTTCGGTATCATATGCATAGGTGTCTCCTGCATCGATTTCTACCACATCATGGATCAGACACATCAGCATCACTTTTGCAATATCCACCTCTTCATTTGCATATTCTCGGAGAAGAAATGCCATGACCGCCATATGCCATGCATGTTCTGCGTCATTTTCATTTCTGCCATGATTCGATAGGTGAGTCTGGCGGAAAATGCTTTTCTCCTTATCGATTTCCAGAATAAACTCAAGTTGCTTTGCCAGTCGTTCAGTCATTTTTATCCCTCGCTGAGGCAAAATCCGCGAAGGCGGTTTTGCCGAATGCAACAGTTTGAAAGCGACATCGACATGTCACTTTCGAACTTTATTCTATGCTTTCCAGAAATTCCCGGAGCCGTCATCTTTCCTTTCGCAATATGCTGACATGATGACGAACTATAGCTCTAAAAACATGCATGCCATGTCTTATAGAACACGCACAATCATTATAAAGCATCGCTTCATCCCCATCAGGGATGATTTCTCCCGCCCGGAAACCACCTGCCATCAAAGAGGCTGCATCAGATATCAAACATTTCCCGGCAAATTGTTTTTCCGCACTCTGTTCGGAAAATATTATGGTAAGCCTGTTCAGCAGCTTCCTTCGACATCTCGCTCTCCATAATATTTACCAGAAAATCGGCCTCTACCAGAATCTGATAATCCATTCCATCAATATGATCATATGTATGATGATGGGCAATCAGATACTGAACCCGATCCGATACTGCCTGATCAAAGCCAAGCTTTGCAAGTAATTCCGCTGCAATTGCGGGTCCCTCTTTTTCCTGTAATTTCCCATTGCAATCCCCGTATTTCTCTTCGCAGAGATGAATTCCGACATCATGCGTAAGGGCAGCAGCTTCGAGAATAAACAGACACCTTTCGTCTACATGCTCTGTTTCGGCAATGAGCTTCGCATAGCTGTGTACCTTGCAGAAATGCTGAATTCTCTTTGCATCTCCTCGGTATAATTCGATCATGGCCAGGTGTAATTCATTGATCATCTCCGTTCTTCCTCCGTCTGCATTCAGATAACCGTTGTCCATACCATTATAAACGACCACCCCTACATTTGCTCCAGTGTCTTTCCGTTTATAGAACAAATCCGTAACGAATGACGGCAGGGCTTGCGGGCATTGTCGGCTTTCCCGATGGAGAAAACACGCAGGCACTTATCAAAGACTACAAGGTGCGTCTGCGGGATTTGGAAAACAATATCTGGCAGCATTAAAACAATTATATAAACTTGAATTGATCGGCATCTCTTTCTTGCCTTTCTGCACCACAGGGATTATTTCCACCGGCCAGATGCATCTCTATCTTGCTTTTCTGTTCCACAGAGATTATTTTGACCGATTGGATTCATCCCCATCTTGATCTTTTGTGCCACAGGGATTATTTTTAGCCGACCGGATGCATCTCTATCTTGACCTTTTGTGCCGCAGGGATTATTTCCACCGGTCAGATGCATCTCTATCTTGCTTTTCTGTTCCACAGGGATTATTTCGACCGGCTGAATGCATCTCTATCTGGCTCTTTTGTGCCGCAGGGATTACTTTACCCCGGTCAGATGCATCTCTATCTTGCTCTTCAGTTCCATAGGGATGATTTCGACCTACCGGATGCATCCCATCACTGGAAGGCCATCGCTAAAAACATCTCTGCCAGGCCATTCCGTCAACTTCTAGCTTTCTGCATGTTACTATATAGTTTTGATTACCTGTTCTTCTGCATTTTGGCCGAGGGATAATCTCTTCGTGGAAAAAATAATTGACCACGATAGGCGGATCGTTGAACGGGCGTTTGATGGAATCATCATCCCGGACATACAGTAGCCCTTCCTCTTGGCAAAACTGCCGCATCTGCGCATCCAGCATTGACCAGTAGCTGCGTTCTTTTTTATTGTAAATGGTATCGTACAGCGGCAGCAGGTCTGGATGTTTTTCCGTTATATAGTCAAAAATCGTTTTCTTATAACCGCCCCGCAAGTTTAGGTTTTCCAGCCAGACCAAATTACATTGATTCTTCGCCCGGTGGATGATGGAGGGCAGGTCGGTGAGGCCGGGGAAAATCGGCGAGATAAAGCAGGTGGTGCGCACACCAGCATCATGGAATGCTTTCATAGCGGCCAGCCGCCGCTCAATGCTCACTGCATTGTCCATATCAGCGCGAAAATCTTCGTCCAGTGTGTTTGATCGACCAGGATACCCGCGCATTGGGGAATGTTTTAATGAGGTCAAGGTCACGCAGCACCAGGTCAGACTTGGTAGCAATACTGAGGCTACATCCGCTGCCCTGCATCTGCTCTAAAATGGCGCGGGTGCGGCAGGCGGTTTCCTCCAGCGGCTGATATGGGTCGGTCACGTAACAGAGAAACAGTTCTTTCCCTGCATACCGCTCCGGGTGTTTGATT
>OLPO01002034.1_pt1 | contig 13032 bp, 9 predicted proteins | sample 1672831 | NCBI WGS metagenome assembly OLPO01 (sample SAMEA3136728, study PRJEB25190) | human gut metagenome
CCCACTGGTTTTTCAAAGGGGATTACAGTGTGGAAGCAGGAACCTATGTAGTCAGTGAACTCGACAGGATGCACAGGATTCCCGAAGCAATCATCTGTGCAAATGACTGTATGGCAGCAGGAGCCATTATGGAATTGCAGGATCGCGGATACCGGGTACCGGAGGATGTTTTAGTTACAGGATTCGATAATGTGTCGATCGCAAAGGATAATTCTCCAAGGATTACAACGGTGGATTGTGATAGAGAGACTATGGGATATCGTGCCTGTGAATATCTTATGACAAAAACGGCAAAAGAGATACAAAAGCTTTGCGTTCAAATACCGACTACCCAGATCTATTCAGAGAGTTGCGGCTGTGAAAGAGAAGGACAGGACGATGGCAGAGAAATAAAACACCGCTTGATCCGCCAATCCGCAAAGACCAAGAATTATCAGAGGAGAATGAACGAAGTCTTTAACAGTTTTATGAAGTCTAAGAAGGTCAAGGATTTTATTGGGCCGGTCAAAGAATTTGTTCCGGGGTTGGGGACGGAGTGTTTTTACATAGCATTCCGTGATACGGATGCCTTTGCAAGACGTATGGTACGCAGTTATGGAGACAGAGATTCGTTGCGGGATGCCGCATGGGATGAAGCGGAGACAGAAAGATACCGACTGCCGATCGCCTATGAAAAAGGAGTATTTTCTTCCTATGGTGAGTTAGAACCGGGGATGCTGCTTCCAAAAGAATGTACGGCAGATGAGAATGTAGTTTCGTTTATTATGCCGATCCACTATCAGGAGCATTTTTTCGGATACTGCATGATCGGACACTGTGATATGGCAACCGAAGCGGATCTGATCAAACAGTGGATGTTAGAACTTGGAAATGCCGTAGAGAGTGTTTTGAAAAAACAGATCTTGCAGAACATCACGGAAAAATTAGACCGCATGAGTGCGTTTGACAGTCTGACCGGACTCTACAACCGGGTTGGTTTTCAGATACAGGCAGATAAGTATAAAATGTATGCAAAGAGCAGCGGAAGAAGTCTGTACATCAGCTTTATCGATATTGATGGTTTGAAAAAAGTGAATGATACTTATGGTCATCACGAAGGCGACTGGCTGATCAAGACAATTGGAGAATGTTTGAAAAAAGCAAGCCATGAAGAAGAGGTCTGTATGCGTTTTGGCGGAGATGAGTTCATTGTGTTAGGACTTGAAAACGTTGCAGACGGACGGCATCTGGAATTTGAGCAGGAATTTCAGAAGAATATCCAAAAGGTCAATGAGACACAGGAGAGGGAATATCAGGTTTCTGCAAGTATTGGAAGCTATACAATAGAAGATGTGGAAAATACCAATCTTCAGATTGTTATAGAACGTGCAGATATGGAGATGTATCTGCGAAAGAAGAAGAAAAAAAGAGGATAGAGGAGCCGCACTTTTTTGGAAAAGAGGCATATAGTATAGTGATGTTTTTTCCAGGAGAAGTGGAGTGGACTATAATAATAAAGACTGGTATTACTCACCACAGACCTATCCGTTTTATGCGCCATACCAGATGCAAATGCAGGCAGGATTGCCGATGCAGATGCAGGGGAATTATTTAAAAGAAATGGAGTATGAAAAGGATTTAGACCGGATGAGGGAACTCTATCCGAATGAGGTCAAAAAGATCCAGAAATATGTGGACGAAGAATGTGACAGAATGGAGTATGAGGGAAGCCTGATGTTTGACGAATATCCGGATAAAACGATGCTCTCTTTAGTCAGCAAGCGGATTACGGATAAGATCGCACAGGATAGCGAAAAAGACGAAGTAGAGACCAGCGAATGCTGCGGAGGTTCCCGCCGTGGCGGAGGATTGTCCGATTTGGTGGAAGTGTTGTTATACAATGAAATGTATAGAAGACGCTGCAGACATCGGCGTTGTAACCGCTGGTGGTAAAATAGTAGTTGAGTTTTTGGATAAAACTATATACAATGAAAGAAGTCAGCGGTGCCGTATGGCACCGCCTGTTTTTGAAGAAAGGGAGGACAGGCTTTTGAAAAAAGGAAAGATAAAAATAATCGCACTGATCGGGGCATTTGTACTGACCGTATTGATCGTGGGACTAATAAACCGTCATTCGAGCAATGACACGACCGATAATATGGCGGGAGCAACACTGCCGGTTGTTACGCTCACCTATGCAGATGAAGAGATCAATGAACTTCATGCTCATACGGCACAGATGAATGCAGTATATATGAGAGACAGCATTACACCGTTAGATAAAAGCCGTAAATTGCCTGTCAGTATTGAGACTTTCGGCAATTCCATTGATAAGATTTCCTATGAGATCCGAAGCATGGACAGGAAGCGTTTGGTCGCAGAAGCCGATGTGAAAAATTTTAAGGCAGAAGACAAACAGGTGACAGCGAATATTAAAATACAGAACATCATTGAAGAGGGAGAGGAATATCTTCTGATCTTAAAGCTGCAGCAGGGAAAAAAAGAAGTCTACTATTACACACGCATCATACAGCCGGTAGATGCCTATGTGCAGGAGAGCCTTGCGTTTGCGAAGGATTTTCATGATACATCCATGAATCCGGAAACAAAAGGGACACTGGCAACTTACTTAGAACCGAACTCATCAGGGGATAACAGCAGTCTGAATAATGTTACGATCCATTCTTCCTTAAAGCAGGTGACATGGGCAGATTTTCCATATCAGAAAGTCAGTGAACCGATCCCGTCCATTAAGGAGATCAGCAGTACCTGTAATGTGATCACGTTAGATTATGTAGTAAAAGCAAAAGATTCGGATTCCGAATACTATAATGTAGAGGAATACTATAGAATACGATACACCAGTGCAAGACCGTATCTGCTCAGCTATGAGCGATCGATGAACCGCGTTTTTTCAGGTGGAAAAGACAGTATTTATGATAACTATATCCAGTTGGGAATACGTTCTAAGGATGTAAACTATATCTCAAATGAAAATGGAAGCGTTGCAGCCTTTGTACAGGAAGGAGATCTGTGGATGTACAATCAGGACACCAATCAGATCGCAAAGGTATTCAGTTTCCGTTCGGATATGGAAGAAGTGGATGACAGGGAAAATTATGGAGAACACGATATCCGTATTGTCAGCATTGATGAGCGTGGAAGTATGGACTTTTTAGTCTATGGCTACATGAACCGGGGAATCCATGAGGGCAGGACCGGGATCAGTGTGTGCCATTATGACTCTGTAACCAATACGGTAGAAGAGCAGCTGTTTTTACCGGTAACGACTTCTTATCAGGTTATGAAAGAAGATTTAGGAGAGCTGGCATATCAAAACAATCAGGAACAGTTCTACCTGATCGCAGGCAAGACACTTTATCAGATCGATTTAGACAGCCTGAAAGTTACCAAAAAAAGGAAGGATTTAAAGGCAGGAACCTATCAGGTGTCAGCAAGCGGACGCTACCTTGCATATAAAGATAGCGAAGGACAGCTTTTAGTGGAAGATTTAGAGACGGGAAATACACATCCGGTCAAGAGCAGCGGTGGAGAAGAGACGCGTGCCATCGGATTTATCGGAGAAGATTTTATATACGGACAGGCGAGAAATGCAGACAGCGTTAAGGATGCAGCGGGAAACCAGGTATTTCCAATGTATCAGATCCGGATCTTATCACCGGAAGAAGATTATAAAGTAGTAAAGACCTATGAAAAAGGCGGATATTATATTACAGATGTCCGTATAGATGAAAATACCATCTATTTGAGCAGAGTCCGTCCGGAGGGCGGAGCCTATGTGGATGCTTCGGAGGATACGATCGTAAACAGCGAGGAAGAGAGCGGAGCAAAAGCCGAGCTGCATACAACTTCGACAAAAGAACGCCAGACACAGGTGCAGATACAGCTTGCAAAGGCGGCAGAAGAAGAGAAAAAATTGCAGACTCTGGTTTCAAAAGAGATCATCCATGAGAGATCAAAAGAGGTGCAGTTAGATATTTCGGGTGAGCAGCAGTATTACGCTTATGCAGCAGGAAAGGTCGTGCTTGGAACAGCGAATGCAGCTGAAGCGGTCAGAGCAGCCGATGAAAAAATGGGAGTGGTTGTAGGAACAAAGCAGCAGTACATCTGGAAACGCTCCCGCAAGGCTTCCAGAGAAACCGTGATAGCGGATGGGACACAGGTTCAGGGCAGCAGCACAGCGGCAAAATGCCTGAATGTTATATTGAAAAAAGAAGGGCTGAATCTGGATGCGGGAGCATTGCTTGAAAATGGTGAAACTGCAAAACAGATTTTACAGGAAGCCTTAAAGGAAAGTACGGTGCTGGATTTAAGCGGATGCGGATTAGAACAGGTGCTTTATTATGTCAGTGAGGGCAATCCGGTCTTTGCAGTACGCGGAACAGGAGATGCTGTTCTGATCACAGGGTACGATTCGAACAGTGTGTGTATTTATGAACCGGGAAGCGGAGCAATTCAGAGGAAAAATATGGAAGAAGCCAAGAATACACTGGAAGGATCAGGAAGCTGCTTCTATGCATATTTAAAATAGAAAAGTTGCATAAAAAAATGTAGTTTTGTTGGAATCCTTGTTGGAAATTGCCAAAAATGAAAAAAACATATTGTAAAACCCCTGCGAATAGGCTATATTACATGAATAAGCTATACAATGTAGCAATATGTTAGAACACGGAATGAAGTGAAGCGAGGTATTGGGACTGTGAGTAAAAAAGAGATTGTAGTTTCTGATGTTGAAAAAGAACATGATAATCCAATTGCCGAACTGGTACAGGTAGCCTGTAAGTTCGACAGTGAGATCATATTAGAGAGCAATAACCGCAAGATTAATGCCAAGAGTATTATGGGAATTATGGCATTTAATCCTTCCAACGGTATGAAAGTAAATATCGTAGCAAATGGAGAGGATGAAGCGGAAGCTTTAGATGCAATGGAAAAGTTCTTAGTTTGTGAATAGGAGGAGCATATGAACGCAAAATCAGGAAAGAAGCCGGAAGTGAAACCAGTTGTAACAACTGCACAGACAAAGGAAGCAGAGGTAAAGCCTGCTGAAACAAAGGAAGCAGAAGTAAAACCTGCAGAGACAAAGACTCTTGAGGCAAAGGCAGCAGAAGTAAAAGCAGCAGCCAGCGCAGTAGAAGCAAAGGCAACAGAAAAGTTAGCGAATGTAAAAGAAACCGTAAAAGAGACAACAGAGGCTGTAAAAGAAGAAGTAAAGAAAGCTCCAAAGAAAAAAGCCACACGCAAGGCAGCCGCTAAGAAACAGAGCGAAAGCGAGACCGAAGTATTTGTAGAGTATTACGGACAGCAGTCTTCTGTAGAAGAGATTACAAATAAGGTAAAAGAAGTATTTGTATCAGAGGGACACAGAGTATCTACCATTAAATCCTTAAAGCTGTATCTGAAACCGGAAGATGGTTTTGCATACTATGTGATCAACGAGAAGTTCGCAGGACGGGTTCCATTGTTCTAAGAGAACGGATAAATCAGTATAGGATCATCATCATAATGATCGTACATAAAAAAGGATTTCCTGTAAGTCGTAGGACGACTTATCGGAAATCCTTTTTTGCTCTATCGAAAATACAATGTTCCGTTAAAGTATGAAAACGGTGTTTCCTATAGAGTAAAAAGCCCCTCGGGCAAAGGTGCACTTTGGGAAGGGGAACCGGGGAATTTTAGTATTCGCCGGCTCTGTATTTTTTCAGAAGTTTATCGATTCTCTCGTATGGATCTAAGAGATCGCTGATCGTTGTATCATGATTTAAAGTATCGATGATGTAAGCGATGTATTTACTCATATCACAGTTGATGTAGTAAGGTCTTGAAAGCAGTTCAGGACTCTGGTAAGTCAGGTTGGTCGTTACGACACGATAGATGATACCATCTTCTACTGCCTTGTCAAATTTTTCTAATCCGTTTGTGAACAGACCAAAGGTTGCAACGGTAAAGATACGGTTTGCTTTTCTCTTCTTTAATTCAGTTGCAACGTCGATCATACTTTCTCCAGAGGAGATCATATCGTCGATAATGATCACGTCCTTGCCCTCTACGGAAGAGCCTAAGAATTCGTGTGCTACGATCGGGTTACGTCCGTCTACGATACGGCTGTAATCACGGCGTTTATAGAACATACCCATATCCAGACCTAAAACGTTGGCAAGATATACGGCACGGTTTGTACCACCTTCATCCGGGCTGATGATCATCATGTGATCGGAATCGATCTGTAAATCCTTAATGTGTTTGCAGATACCTTTGATAAACTGGTAAGCCGGCTGAACGGTCTCAAATCCGTGCAACGGAATGGAGTTCTGAACTCTAGGGTCATGAGCATCAAAAGTAATGATATTTTCTACACCCATGGCAGTCAGTTCCTGTAAAGCGATTGCACAGTCGAGAGATTCTCTGGAACTTCTCTTATGCTGACGGCTTTCATACAGGAATGGCATGATGACCGTGATACGGCGTGCCTTACCACCAACGGCTGCGATGATACGTTTTACATCAGCGTAGTGGTCATCCGGAGACATGTGGTTTGTCTGTCCGCACAGAGAGTAAGTCATGCTGTAGTTGGTTACATCCACCATGATATAGAGGTCATAACCACGAACGGAATCTTTGATCACACCTTTGGCTTCACCGGAACCAAAACGAGGGGTATCTGCATTTACAATATAAGATGCGCGGTGATAATCCTTGAATGCAATGTTATCCTTGTGTGCATTGTGACGTGTGTCTCTCCATTTTACAAGATACTGGTTGACCTTTTCTCCAAGTTCCGTGCAGCTTGCTAACGGGATTAGACCGAGAGCACCGGTTGGAATCGTTTCCAAGTTTCTTTCATCATTTGCCATGATAGAGTTCCTCCATATGTTCATTTATTGTAATTATAATAAGTTCTTAAAAAATACCACAAAAGATTATAGCAAAGATATACTGTTATTGCAATTTCTTTTTAATGCGGATATCGTCTCCGAAAAGTTTGATCATCGTATAATTAGAAGAAATACGCGAAAAAGTCCGTTCGGAATAAATTTCTGCAAGCTGGTTTAAACCAAGGTTTGTAGATATTATGGTTGATTTTTTTCTTAAAATACGTTCATTCAGACATAAAAATAGCTGAGAGACCGTAAAGGAGTTCGAAAGCTCCGTGCCAAGGTCATCAATGATCAGTAAATCACAGTCAAAAATATTCTGATACGGAAGTGCCATATCCTGTGCTCTTTCAAAGACATTTTTTTCAAAAACATGGAAAAGTTCAAACGCCGTAAAATAAATGACTGAATGACCGCGGTCTAATAATTCTTTTGCAACACAGTTGGATAAAAAAGTCTTGCCGACACCGGTATCACCATACAGAAAGAGATTAGAAAACTCTTTCGTAAAGCCGGCAATAAAATTCCGGCATTCCGCAACGGCATTCTGTGCAGTCTCTCTTGCGGAAAGTCCGGTAGCAGGATTGGTCTGCTCATCGGAATAATAGGAAAAAGAAAAAGTGGAAAAATTCTCTTTTTCTAACACCGACTTTAAGTTCGACTGTGTATACACTAGATCAATGGCTGCCTGCTTAAAGCAGTGGCAGCGTTCGTTGCCAATATATCCGGTATCCTTGCAGTCTGCACAGGTATAAGTCGGTGCGAGATAGTCCTTCGGATATCCGAGGGATGCGATCAGACCGGATTTTTCCTTTTGCAAAAGGGTAAGACGTTCCCGTAATTTTTGGGATTCTGCTTCATCACCGGATAACAACAGTCTGGCACTCGAAACAGAAGTAGAAGAAATCTCGTCATCTAAAAGTGTCAGCCGTGGTTCTTTTTCATAAATCTCTTTGGTGCGGAGTTCTAATCTGTGCCGGTTTTCGGTCTGACGCTGTTCATAACCCCGCATGATCTCATCATATTGAGCATTTGTTAAAGCCATAGCCTCTCCTTTACTGAATTGAACGGTTTAAAAGCTGACGTTCTAACTGGTCATAGTTATAATTTCTCTGGGAGAAATTGTTGAATTTACTTCCGGTATTTTTCGGTGGTGTCGGATGCTTCTTTGCTTTCTTATCCTTATAGGAAGCATCTAAAACTGCAATATCCTCTAAATGATGGATCTTATTATCTTTCCAGCTGTGCAGGATCGTATCGGTATATTCAAAGCTCGGCTGGTGAATCGCCTGAATGGTACGTTTGCAGGCTTCCGTGATAATATCAAGGGTAAAGCCATACTCCTTCATCCATTTTTCAATAAAATCCATCTCATACGGTACCAGGTTGCGGTTGCTGATGCCAAGGGATTTGATCACTGCATAATAAGCCTGATTATGTACGGTAGAAAGCTGCTTTGCCTGTTCCGCAGTGTGGATCTTTAAGTCTGCCCAGGAAAGAGCGACCTTGTCCATATAGCGGAGACTCGGATGACCTTTTACAATGCAGTGCTCGATCAGATATTCTACTAACTCGGCAGAAAATCCAAGGCTATCGTACCAGTAGAGGATCATCTGCATATCGGTCGGAGTCAGAGGACGTTTTAAATATTTCTCTGCAACAAACAGCATCGTACGGACATCTTCTTTTTCGCGGAAATTGTCCATCTCATCAGTAGAATATTCGCGTCTGCCGTTCTCTTTTTCCTCTGTTGCAGCATTTTGCGGCATATGCGTTGTGCTGCCGGTTACAGTATTCGGAATCCTTTGTGCAGTGACAAGTTCCGGAGCACTTACCTCCTGTGGCTGTGGCACATTTCCGGAATCTAAAAAATAAATACCGGACAGATCTCCCTCGTTATCGTATTCTAAGCGGAGAAGGTTCAGTTTTTCCCAATAGCACAGCGCACGTTTGATATCCTTTTCCGTATGTTCAAATTTGTCTGCCATTTTAGAAATGGACAGTTCGCTTTTATTGCCGTTGATACAGCGGAGCAGATAGAGATAAATCTTCACGAACTCACCACTCGCGTGAACCATATACCGGTCAATAAAGACATTAGGAACACAGGTAGTCGTAGCAGGACTATCTGTGTGTAGTGTAATATTTGACATGAAAGCTCCCTCTTTCGTTTTCTCTCTCAATTTGATATGTTGTGAATTATAGCACAGTTTTTTTGAAAAGAGAAGTGCTATATTTCCCACAAAGCCCCTGTTTATCAAGGGTTTCGGGATTGTGGATAATGTGGATAATTTTGTGCAAAACCGTTATGGTTAACTCACAAAAAAATAGTTTTCCCCAAAAATCGGGACAAACCGTAACTCGCAAAAAATATTATGTAAATAAAAAAAATCCACATGGAAAAGCGGAAAATTATTCGCTACTCCATGTGGACAATGTGGATAACTACTGTCCAAGCAGATGTTCACCCACGTTTACAATGTCTCCGGCACCCATAGTTATCAACAGGTCTCCGTTCATACATTTTTTTAATAAAAATTGTTCAATCTCATCAAAGGAGTGGAAATAATAAGCCGTTGTTCCGGCATCCTGAAGTCTCTCCTGGATATCACCGGAGCTGATCCCTAAGGTATCGGTTTCTCTTGCAGCATAAATATCTGCAAGCACAACGATATCCGCTAAAGACAGGGCATCGGCAAAATCTTCTAAAAATGCTTTGGTGCGCGTGTAGGTATGTGGCTGGAAAACACAGACGATACGTTCATGAGGATAATTTTTTGCAGCCTCTAAGGTTGCGCGGATCTCCGTCGGATGATGGGCGTAATCGTCGATGATCGTAATGCCGCCGACCGTACCTTTTTTTTCAAAACGGCGTTTGGTTCCATGGAAAGCAGACAAACCACTTATAATAGAAGTAACCGGAATCTTCATCTGTGTGCAAAGAGCGATCGCCGCAAGGGCATTCTGTACATTGTGCTCTCCAGGAATGGAAAGCGTGATCTGTCCGATCGTCGTATCTCCTTCATGAGCAAGAAAACTTGCACATCCCTTTTCATTATAAGAAATATCAGAAGCATAGAAATCATTGTCAGCAGACAGACCATAGGTAACGATCTTCGCGGAAAGTCCCTCTGTAATAGCCTCATGCTGTTCAATGGCACCATTTAGAACGATCACACCGTCAGGAGCCGTATTTTCTGCAAACAGACGGAATGAATGACGGATATCGTGGATATCCTTAAAAAAGTCTAAATGGTCTTCTTCTATATTTAATATCAGACAGTATTTTGGGCGGAAATTCAAAAAGCTGTTCGTGTATTCACATGCCTCCGTCACAAACAGGTTGGATTTTCCAACGCGGATGTTGCCACCGATCGCATCTAGGATACCGCCAACGGAAATGGTCGGGTCCATTCGGGCATCTAAAAAAATCTGGGAGACCATAGAAGTCGTAGTGGTCTTTCCGTGCGTACCTGCGATCGCAACAGAATCCGAATAATTATCCATGATCTGTCCTAACAGCTCAGCTCTGGTCAGTGTCGGAATGCCTGCAGCCTTCGCGGCGGCAAGTTCCGGGTTATCTTCGTGGATCGCTGCCGTATAGACGACTAAATCCGTACCTTCTTCAATATTAGAAGCGCGTTGTCCGTAAAAAATCTTCGCTCCGGCATTCGTAAGTTTTTCGGTTAAAGGTGACTTCTGCGAGTCGGAACCGGAGATCGTAAAATGTTCTTCAAGTAAAATCTCGGCAAGACCGCTCATACTGATACCGCCAATGCCGATAAAGTGAATATGAATTGGTTTTTTAAAATTAATCTGATACATTTTTTACCTGTCCATTCTATCTAGAAATCTTAGTGCATATTTATCTAATATATTATAACCCTATCTTTCAAAATTGCAAACGAATTTGAGCGAAGTTCAAAAATATCAGGAAATCATAAAAAGTTATAAAATAAATCTACATTATGCTAAATTTTACAAAAATATACACAAATTATCAGAAGAATTGTGAAAGCTGTTGAAATGCCGAGACGGGGTATGGTATAATTATTAAGAAATAAAAGCAAGGTTAAAAGGGGTGATGAGAATGGCAAAGAAAGAAATGATTGCGATGCTGTTAGCGGGAGGTCAGGGAAGCAGATTAGGCGTTCTGACAGCCAAAGTGGCAAAACCGGCGGTAACTTTCGGAGGAAAGTATCGTATTATAGATTTTCCGTTAAGTAACTGTATCAACTCAGGGATTGATACAGTCGGAGTTCTGACACAGTATCAGCCGTTGCGGCTGAATACTCACATAGGAATAGGTATTCCGTGGGATTTAGACCGGAACAATGGTGGAGTAACCGTACTTCCTCCATATGAAAAGAGCAATAACAGTGAATGGTATACAGGAACAGCGAATGCCATTTACCAGAATATGAATTACATTGATACCTATGATCCGGAATATGTCCTGATCTTATCCGGTGACCATATTTATAAGATGGATTATGAGGTTATGTTGGATTTCCATAAGGAAAACAATGCAGATGTAACCATTGCAGCAATGCCGGTACCGATCGAAGAGGCAAGCCGTTTTGGAATCGTTATTACAGATGAAGAAAGACGTATTACGGAATTTGAGGAAAAACCGGAGAAGCCGAGAAGTAATCTGGCATCCATGGGAATCTACATCTTCACATGGAAAGTTTTAAAGGAAGCCCTGATCTCTATGAAGGATCAGAGCAACTGTGACTTCGGAAAGCATGTAATTCCGTATTGCCACAGCAAGCAGCAGAGACTGTTTGCTTATGAATACAACGGATACTGGAAAGATGTTGGAACCTTAGGCTCTTATTGGGAAGCCAATATGGAACTGATCGATCTGATCCCGGAATTCAATCTCTACGAGGAATACTGGAGAATCTATACCAAGAGTGAGATTTTTGAACCACAGTATTTATCAGAAGATGCCGTAGTGGAAAAGAGTATCATCGGGGAAGGCAGCGAGATTTACGGAGAAGTACATAGTTCCGTGATCGGAGCAAATGTACGGATCGGCAAAGGCAGTGTTGTCCGTGATTCCATTATTATGGCAAATACCACGATCGGCGAGAATGTCATTATCGATAAATCCATCGTGGCAGAGAATACCGAGATTGCAGACCGTGTGGTTTTAGGTGAAGGCGAAGAAGCACCGAGCAAATTAAATGAGAGTATTTATGCATTCGGACTTGTTACGGTAGGAGAGAATTCCTATATACCGGAAGGAGTAAAGATTGGTAAGAATACGGCAATTTCCGGTGTAACAGAACTTTCCGATTATACAGAAGGAGAGTTGAAGGCAGGCGAATACATCATTAAGGCAGGTGAGATACAATGAAAGCATTAGGGTTAATTTTAGCAGGCGGAAATAATAACCGGATGAGAGAGCTTTCGAATAAGAGAGCGATCGCGGCAATGCCGGTCGGAGGAAGTTTCCGTTGTATAGATTTTGCACTGAGCAATATGTCAAATTCACACATTCAGAAAGTTGCAGTGCTGACACAGTATAATGCCCGTTCTTTGAACGAACATTTAAGTTCTTCAAAATGGTGGGATTTCGGAAGAAAACAGGGAGGACTCTATGTCTTTACACCAACGGTTACATCCGATAACAGCTGGTGGTATCGTGGAACGGCAGATGCGATTTACCGAAACATTGATTTCTTAAAGAGATGCCATGAACCATATGTGATCATTACCAGCGGCGATTGTGTCTACAAGATGGACTACAATGAAGTCTTAGATTATCACATCAGCAAGAAAGCCGATATCACGGTAGTATGCAGGGACATGGGACCGGAAGAAGATGATGTATGCCGTTTTGGAATCGTTCGGATGAACGAGGATTCAAGGATCGTAGAGTTTGAAGAAAAACCGATGGTAGCGCGTTCTAACACCGTATCTACCGGCATTTATGTCATCCGTAGAAGAGCATTGATCGAGATGTTAGAAAAATGTGCAGAAGAGGCACGTTGGGATTTTGTTACGGATATTCTGATCCGTTATAAGAATCTGAAACGCATCTATGGATATAAAATGACAGGTTACTGGAGCAACATTGCAACCGTAGAATCCTATTACAAGACCAATATGGATTTCTTAAAAGAAGACGTGAGTAACTATATGTTCC
>OLPO01002038.1_pt1 | contig 13010 bp, 8 predicted proteins | sample 1672831 | NCBI WGS metagenome assembly OLPO01 (sample SAMEA3136728, study PRJEB25190) | human gut metagenome
TATGTGTTATTATAATAAATTGTGTGTTCTTCGTCAACTTCTGTAAATATCCTGCGAAGCGTCCTACATTGGAATCATCAAGGGCTGCCTCGATCTCATCCAGAAGACAGAACGGTGAAGGCTTTAAGTTCTGGATGGCAAAAAGCAGGGCAATGGCTGTCAGTGCTTTTTCACCACCGGAAAGTTGCATCATGTTCTGGAGTTTTTTACCCGGCGGCTGAGAAATGATCTTGATTCCTGCCTCCAGGATATCCTCATCCTCCGCAAGCTCCAGGGTTCCCCGGCCTCCGCCGAAAAGCTCCTTGAAGGCTTTGTCGAATTCCTTCTGGATCTCCCCGAATTTCTCAGAAAACTGCTTTCGCATTCCTTCATCCAATTCCTTGATGATCTGTTCCAGCGTTTTTTCTGCCTCCAGAAGATCGTTATACTGACCGTTTAAGAAGGTGTGACGTTCCAGAAGCTCCTTGTAATCCTCAATGGCATTGACATTGACGGAACCAAGGGCGCGGATCTCATTCTTCAGCTTATGGATCTGCTGCTTCATCACATGACGGTCATTCATCTCTTCCTTGCGGTATGTAAGCGCATTATTCGGTGTGATCTCGTATTCTTCCCACATGTACGCAATGCGTGACTCGCGGTTTTCCTCGATCTTTTCCGCCTGTGTCTTCAGTCGGAAGCATTCTTTATCCAGAAGGCTGATCTGATTGGAAAGCTCATCTCTTTTTTCAAAAAATTCTTTATGATTTTTCGTGCTTTCTTCTTTTTCCTGCTGCATTTTTGCAAGCTGCTTCTCAGACTCTTCTTCTTTTGCTGCAAAGCCCTCGATCTCAGTGCGAACATTTTCGATAGTCTTACGCTTCTCGGCGGTTTCCTGGCTGCCTTTTTCCAAGGAGTCTAGAATCTGCTCCCGCTCCTCTTCCAGAACCTGGATCTCTTCTTTCAGTCGTCGCAGGTTTTCTTTTATGAAGTTTTCTTTCTGCTGGGATGCGGATGCTTCCAGACGGATCTTTTCCAGTCTTTCTGCTGTCTCTGCCTCATCCCGCTTCCAGTCATCCAGTTCCTTCTGGCGGGTCTCGATAAAGGTTTCCAGCTCTTCCTCATCCTTTTTGGAGGCTTCCAGCTCCTGGGTAATGCGGGCATTATCTGCCTGCATGTCTCTTGTCTGATTCCTGATCTCTTCCTGTTCCCGCTCGATTCTTGCGTAACCTCCGCGAATCTCCTCTGCTTTCTTTTCAAGCTGCTCGATGTTCATTCTCGCTGTATTTTGCTGAATGGACTGTTCACGGAGCTTCTGCTGCAGAGCGGAAACCGTATCGCGCATCTCATTTCGTTTCGCACGGTTGTCCTCCAGGGACTGCCTGAATTTATTATACTGTGCTGCCAGCTCTTTGACCTTTTTCTCCAGCTCCTCGATCTCACGGCGACGGCCAAGAAGATTACTGTTGTTCTTAAAAGCACCACCTGTCATAGAACCGCCCGGGCTTAAAGATTCACCCTCCAGCGTTACCATACGGATGCTGTGACGGTATTTCCGGGCAATGGCAATGGCATTGTCAATGTTATCTACGACCAGAACTCTGCCAAGAAGATAGCCGATAAGACCGGCATATTCTTTATCTGCGGTTACAAGACCACTGGCCAGGCCGATAGCTCCCGGTTCATTCAGGGCACCTCTCTGGTTAAAATCCCCTCTTGCTGAAATACTGTTCAGCGGCAGGAACGTAGCACGGCCATAACGGTTCTTTTTCAGAAATTCAATCATCTGCTTGGCTGTCTGCTCATTATCTGTGACAATGTTCTGGATGCTTCCGCCAAGTGCTGTCTCGATGGCGATCTCATAGTTCTTCTCTACGTGAACGATATCTGCCACAACACCGCGGATTCCCGGAACATGTTCCTTCTGTTCCATTACACGGCGAATACTGTTTCCGTAACCGTCATACCGTTCTGTGATATTCCTGAGAGATTCCAGTCTGGAAGCTTCTCTATGATAGTCACGCTGCCCGGTTTCCAGCTGTGCATTCTGCTGCTGCATGGTCTCCTGGAGTGCGTGAATCTCTTTTGTAAGACGGCTGCCCTCCCGGTTGGTTGCGGCAATGGCTCCCGTAATGGAATCGTATTCTTCCTTCGCTATGTTGATGGCAGACTGCTGTTCCTCCTCCTGAGTTTTCAGGGAAAGGATCCTCTGGCTGATTCCAGCTTTCCGGATATCCAGCTGTTCCATCATAGCGTCAAAACGCTGCGCCTTACCTTTTGTGTTGGCACGGGAATTAAGGATCTCAATGATCTCATTCTTTCCGTCCTCCACTGCCTGGGTGCATTCCACGATATTGCTCTGGATATTATCCAGCCGGTCCTGCTCATCTGCAAGACGGTGGCTGGTCTCACGGAGACTGCTCATAAGCTCGGTTCTCTGTTCCTCCAGGGCATCCTTATCCTTCGTCTTCTTCTCTGTGTCCTCCTGGATCGCAGAAAGCCGACTGCGGTAATGGCTGTCATTCTGTTCTCCTGCAAGGATCTGCTCGTGGAGAACGTTGATCTCACCTTCCAGCTGCTGTTTGCGGACAGCACGGTCGCGGCTCTTTTCGCGTAGAAGATCCATCCGTTCATTCAGTTCCTCCAGGGCTTTTTCCAGGCGTTCATATTCATCCCTGGTGCGGCTGTGGGCATCCTGGGCTTCTTTTAACTGATTCTGAGTGATCCTGGTCTTTTCTTCCAGTTCCTTCAGAAGTTCTCCTGTGTGTGCATATTCCAGAAGAAACATGTTCACATCCAGTTCTTTCAGGTTTTCCCGCTTCGCCAGATAGATCTTTGCAGTCTCGGACTGACGTTCCAGTGGCTCCAGCTGCTTGGTAAGCTCACTTAAGATATCTGTAACACGGACAAGATTCTGCTGCTCTTCCTCCAGTTTTTTCAGAGTTGTGTTCTTACGCCGTTTAAACTTGACGATTCCGGCTGCCTCGTCAAAAAGCTCTCTTCGCTCCTCCGGCTTGCCGCTTAAGATCTTGTCGATCTGTCCCTGTCCGATAATGGAATAGCCTTCTTTTCCGATACCTGTATCGTAAAACATCTCATTGATATCCTTCAGACGGCAGGTACTTCCATTGATCCTGTATTCACTCTCTCCGGAGCGATACAGACGTCTGGTGACCGTAACCTCCTCAAAATCCACAGGAAGTTTGTGATCGCTGTTATCCAGCGTGATTGCCACAGACGCAAAACTTAAAGGCTTTCGAAGCTCTGTTCCGGAAAAAATAACATCCTGCATATTTCCGCCACGGAGCTGTTTTGCACTCTGTTCTCCCAGGACCCAGCGTACTGCATCACCAACGTTACTCTTACCACTGCCGTTGGGACCTACGATACCGGTGATACCGTTATGAAATTCAAAATTGATTTTCTGGGCAAAGGATTTAAATCCCTGCACCTCTATATTTTTCAGATACATTGGTCACCTGCTGTTATTTGATCCTGCGGATTGCCTCAAGGGCTGCTGCCTGCTCTGCTGCTTTCTTGGTATGACCGGTTCCTGTTCCCATGCGCTCTCCGTTGATCAGAGCTTCCACTGTGAAGCTCTTGCTGTGATCCGGTCCTTCTTCTTTGAGAAGCCTGTATTCTACCGGATGGTTACCGCCTTCCTGTACCATCTCCTGAAGCACAGTCTTGCTGTCATAAAAAATCCTCTTATCCTCCAGATCGTTAAGGATAAATTTCAGCACAAAGGTCTGTGCCGGCTCAAAACCGCCATCCAGATACATGGCTCCAATCAGGGATTCCAGTGCATCGGATACGATGGAATCACGGTTGCGTCCGCCCATCATCTCCTCACCTCTTCCAAGAAGGATATATTCCGGAAGCCCGAATTCTCTTGCACAGTAGGCAAGGCTTTTCTCACAGACCATGCTGGCGCGCTTCTTGGTCAGCTCGCCTTCCTGATTATTGCGAAATTTTTTGTAAAGGAAATCACTGCTGATCAGCTCCAGCACTGCATCTCCCAGGAATTCCAGACGTTCATTGCACCCCAGCTTTCCAAGGTGTTTCTCATTGGCATAGGAACTGTGTGTCATCGCCTGCTCCAGCAGGGATTTCGCTGTAAACTGATATCCGATGGTCTTTTCCAGATTTTTTAAATTATTTTCCATTTCTGTTTCCCTTCGTTACGCGGCGAAGAGTCTCCACTGCATCACCGACGGTTACGATCTCTTCTGCGTCCTCCTGGTCGATATGAATATCATAGACTTCTTCCAGCTCTATCATGATCTGAAAAAAATCCAGGGAATCGATTCCGAGGTCGTCCACAAAGGTAGTCTTCTCTGTGACCGCATCCAGCTTTCTGTCAAGAATTTTTTCGATTATGTTTTTCAGCATTTCCAGTTCCACGACTGTTCGCCTCCTTTTCTGTCTGTAATCTCTATATATTCTGTTATTTATTTCTCTTCGTTCTTCGCAGCTTCCTGTGCCTTCTGCTCTGCAGCAAGAAACTCTTCTATCTTCTCGTTAATCTTCTCTTCTTTAAACTGTTCGCACTGGAAGATCGCATGACGGATCTCAACGCTCTTGGCACTTCCGTGGCTCTTTACCACAAGTCCTTTGAGACCGAGAAGCGGTGCGCCGCCGTACTCGCTGGCATCAAAAGCTTTGAGTGTTTTTTTCAGCGCCGGTTTTACCATAAGCGCACCCATCTTGCTTCGAAAATCGGACATCATGCCCTTTTTGATCATGGACATCATAGTAGCGCCTACACCCTCATAAAGCTTGAGGATCACGTTTCCTACAAAAGCCTCGCAGACAACAACATCCGCATAACCTGCCGGGATATCCCTGGCTTCAATGCTTCCGATGAAATTGATATCCTTGCATACTTTCAGAAGAGGAAAGGTTGCCTTAACCAGTGCGTTGCCTTTTTCTTCTTCTGCACCGTTGTTGACAATGGCTACTCTCGGTTTCTTAATACCCACAACGTTCTCCATGTAAATAGAGCCCATCTGTGCGAACTGTACCAGATGATTCGGTCTGGCATCTACATTAGCTCCGCAGTCGATGAGAAGGGAAACTCCCTTTGCGGTAGGGATCAGCGGGGCAAGGGGTGGTCTCTGGATTCCTTTGATACGGCCTACAATCACCTGGCCTCCAACCAATACAGCACCTGTACTTCCTGATGAAACAAATGCGTCTGCTTCCTGCTTCTTTACAAGATTTAATCCCACAACAATAGAGGAATCCTTCTTTTTCTGAATTGCCATTACCGGCGGCTCTGCTGTCTCGATCACCTGAGATGCATGTATTACCTGGATCCTGTCCTTGGGATAATCCGGATATTTCTTAAGCTCAGCCTCGATCACATCCTGCACTCCTGTGAGGATAACCTTGATGTTCTGTTTTTCTTTTACAGCCTCCACTGCTGCTTTGACCGGCTCCACCGGAGCATTGTCACCGCCCATTGCGTCTACAACGACTCTTACCATTTCTGCCATATTTTAGTTTTCCTTTCTGTGTCCGAAAACTTTTTCGGACGCCATACGGTACACTGTAGTGAAAATCCTCAGACTTTTGTTTTTTATCCCTGTACAAGGATTTTCACTGCAGAGCACCGGTTTTTACGTACCATTTCTTATGATACTAGAATTTCGCCTGAGAAGTCAATATCTTTCGCATAAACCGTATAAAAACGGAGGACCGAAGCCCTCCTCTATTCGTTCTGCTCTTCAATTTTTTCTGCAAGATCGTTCAGGTATACCCAGCGGTCCATTTTCTCATCCAGCTTCTGCTGTGTAACTTTCTGTTCCTCTGACAGTTCCTTAAGCTTTCCTGCATTGGTGGCATTAGCTGCCATTTCTTTATCGATCTCTTCCAAGCGCTGTTCCAGTGCCGCGATATCATCGTCGATGGTCTCGAATTCCTTCTGTTCCTTGTATGTAAATTTCAGCTTCTGTTTCCGGTTCTGCTTCCAGGTGTCCATGGAAGATTTTTTGTTCTCCAGCAGCTTCGTCTCCTCCCGCACACTGCCCGGCATGTCCGCACGAGTTTCCAAAGACTGTCCTTTCCGGGCCTTTGCCTCCAGATAATCGGTGTAGCCACCCTCATACTGGACAAGTCTTCCATCACTTTCAAAAGCCATGATCCGGTTCACCACATTATCAAGGAAATACCTGTCATGGGAAACGGTAATCACGATTCCGGAGAAAGAATCCAGATAGTCCTCAAGAATCGTCATAGTCGGGATATCCAGATCGTTTCCCGGCTCATCCAGAAGAAGCACGTTCGGTGCTTCCATAAGCACCTTCAGAAGATACAGTCTTCGCTTCTCACCTCCGGAAAGCTTCTCCACCGGCGTATACTGCATAGCCGGGTCAAAAAGAAATCTCTCAAGCATCTGGGACGCTGTGATCCTGCCCTCTCTCGTCGGAACATATTCCGCCACATCGCGGATGTAATCGATCACTCGCTGTCTTCCGTCCATATCCGGAACATTCTGGGCAAGATAGCCAATCTTGATCGTCTCCCCGATCTGGATCTCACCGGAATCCGGAGCTACCATCCCTTCTACCATCTTGAGAAGTGTGGATTTTCCGCAGCCGTTTGGACCGATGATTCCAAGACGCTGGTTTCGAAGTACAATATAATCAAAATCATTGATCAGAAGGCGTCCCTCGATGGATTTACTTACATGATGGAACTCTATCGTTTTTTTGCCCATGCGTGTCTCAATGGAATCCATCTCCACGCTTGCATCCTTCTGCGGTGTTTTTCCCGCCTTGAGGGCTTCCAGACGCTCCAGTCTTGCTCTCTGCTTGGTACTTCTGGCACGGCAGCCTCTTGCCGCCCATTCCAGCTCCATACGCAGCACACTGCGGCGTTTTCGGTCACTGGCAAGCTCCATTTCCTCACGCTGAGCCTTCAGCTCCAGGAATTGGGAGTAGTCTCCTGCATAGGAATATAATTTTCCGTGGCTGATCTCCATGATTCGGTTAGCCACGCGATCCAGGAAATAACGGTCATGTGTTACCATGATCACGGTTCCGCGGAAACCGCGAAGAAAATCCTCCAGCCAGGTAACCATCTCGCTGTCCAGGTGGTTAGTTGGCTCATCCAGAATCAGGATATCTGCCGGATTGAGAAGCATTCTGGCCAGTGCTACTCTCTTCTTCTCACCACCGGAAAGATTGTCCATATTGATGTTCTGGTCTGTGATCCCCAGAGAGTTCAGCATACGTCTTGCCTCACTCTCTGTACTCCAGTCTTTCTGCCATTTTCCTTCTGCTACATAGTCCAGAATAGTCATATGCTGTGGAAATTCCGGTGTCTGTGGCAACCAGCTGATGCGGATTCCGTTCTGAGTGATCACCTGTCCCTCATCCGGCTCTTCTTCTCCTGCGATCACGCGGAGCAGCGTTGTTTTGCCGGTTCCGTTTACACCGATGATTCCGATCTTTTCTCCCTGAGCGATGCCGCAGGAAATATCATCAAAGATCACCTTATCTCCAAAAATCTTGTGAATATGCTCTATGTTAAGGATGTTCATTTCTTTTTTTCTCCGTTTTTCATTTGTTCTTTCCCAATCATAGCGAATTTCTTCTGCTCCGTCAAGAATTACTGTTCGTTTCACAGGCATCACGCATTGCAGTGGACAGAAAAAACGGCTGCTCTTTGTTTTGAAAGATACAGCCGCTTTTTTGGGGGTGTCTGAATTTTGTTAATAGTTTCTGGTGTCGCCAGTTTTTTGCTTTTCCCTTTCGTATATCTACCGCCTTTCTCTTTTTGATGACACTATCTTAAAAAATTTTTCAGCAAATGACAACAGACATGTGACGAAATGACGGTTTCCGTGAAATATAGCACCTTTTCCTCTTATAAAAAGTATGATATACTCCCATTACATTCTATTTTTGACATTTTTATGTAACCTGGAGGTATATGAATTTGAATATTGCGATCGTTGATGATATTGCAGCTGACGCTGCACTGTTGAAACAGATTATAACTTCCTTTTTTGAAGAAAAACAGCTTCTGACTGATATCCGGTATTTTTCCAGTGCAGAAGCTTTTTTTGCTGCTTATGAGCCGGATTTCTTTCAGCTCGTTTTTCTGGATATCTACATGAACGGAATGACCGGAATGGATGCTGCACACAGAATTCGCAACGCATCTGATCACTGCAGCCTCGTTTTCGTTACCACAAGTCCTGATTTTGCCGTGGAAAGCTACGATGTAAAGGCCTCCTATTATCTTTTGAAGCCATTTCAGCCAGAAAAGCTGTATCAGATCCTGGATTCCTTTCAGCTAAAGGCCACGCAGGAAGACCGGTATATCGAAGTTATCTCCGACAGGGTTCCTGTGCGCGTTCCTCTTCATAGTATCCTGTACGCCGATACCTTTCGCAATGCTGTATGTCTTCACACAGTTTCCGGTCCGATTCGTTCTTATCTGACTTTTCACAGTTTTGAAACCACGATCCAGGACTGTCATAATTTTCTGTCCTGTTACCGCGGCTGTATCGTCAATATGGACCACATTCAGGAAGTTACCGAGAATGGCTTTCTCATGGATAACGGTGAAACCGTCCAGATTCGCAAACGCGGCTCAGCCACTATACGCAAAGCATATCTTCAGTATCTTTTTTCGTCAGACAAAGAAAGATCTCTGCTCTGAAAATTCCTTCCTCTGCCCGGAAGTCAGCAAGGCCGCCATAACGCGCTGCGATCTCCGAAATAGATGCCGTTCCTATTCCCAGCCCTGCATGCTTTCCAGAAAAGATTCCGGCTCTGCTTTTTCGCAGAAAGTCCGTACAGCTGTTCTCCTCTACAATAAGAAGCTTATTATTTCTGGCACTGATCTGCAGATGTATGAATCTGGGCTTCTTTTCCTGGCAGCTTTCTGCAGCTTCCACTGCATTTTCCAGTAAATTTCCAAAAAGCCGGCAGAAATCCGTATCTTTGATACCCGTCTGTTCTGGTGCTTCCACCCTGCACTGAAAAGAGATTCCTTTTTCCCTGCATACTTCTTCATAGTAGTGAAGAATCGCATCCGTCACCTGATTTTTACAGTAGGATCGGTAAGTCAGCTTTTCCTGGAATTCCCTGGTATAGCGATAAAGATACATCTGCATGTCCTCATATTGCTCCCGTTCCAGAAGAGTTGCCAGCAGCCGGAGATGCTGGCGCATGTCATGCCGGACACGATTTGTTTCTTCCATCTGGGCTTTCAGCTTTTCATAATGCTTTTTCTGGGCCAGAAGCCGAAGCTCTGTCTGCTGACTGTATACCTCATACGTCAGCCGGATTCTGTATGCGGTTGCAAGATCTTTCCACAACACACAGGCAAAAGCAATGATCAGTATGATACCGCCCATTTCCGGAAACCATCCTCCCACGATCGGTTCATAAAGATGCCAGATTCTGTCTGCGGTAAGCGAACAGGCATAAACCGTACTTCCCACCAGCACGATCTTTCCATATTCCCGATCCGTCTCTCCGAAAGTATTCACCAGCATATAGATCGCAGCGATCCATTTGATCGTTTCCCCGATCCATGAAACATCATAAAAAATACCTGCTCTCGCAAAAGCTCCTGCAAAATTTTCCAGAATGAAATCTGCTATGATCCACAAATTGATAAGCAGTGGAAGAAATCTCTCCTGTTTTTTCTCCATAATACAGTTTTCCAGCCATATCATCCCGGAAAGAATCAGATAATAGGTAAGATTCTCCAGGGCATGCCAGGGCTGGACCGAAAGCTGAAAAAAGCTGCGTAGCAGAGGATATATGGTATAACCGATCACACAAAGACATACCAGCACAAAAATTCCAAATTCCCGGTTACGGGTATATAGATGTATTGCCAGAACACCCAGCATAACACAAAAACAGATAGACAGAGCAATGCCCGTGAGCAATATCTGCACCTCTCTCTGTATGTTTACCAGGACTGGTGATCCAAAAACCGGTATATACTGAATCCCCGATTTCATATATTTTCTGTCAGCCGCTGTTATAACAATCTCTACCATTCCAGAAGCCCGAAAAGTAAACATCCGGTTCATACTTTTTCCTATGTAATTGTTTTTATCCGGATTTCCCACTTCGCCTACCAGCTCCCCATTGATATAAATACGGTATGCTGAGAAAACCTCCATCATAGAAATTGCCCAGGTCTGCTCCTTTTTCGGCAGAGTGATCAGCATTCGGTAAGTCCCGAAACTGTAATCAGATTTTTCCTGTTTTCCAGGCTCCATCTCCTTGTATTCTCCTATGTAGATATAGCGGCTGTGATATCCCGGATTTTTCTCCAGCATCTGTGGTGTCAGAAGATATCCTGGAAAATACTGCCATTCACTGGAAAGATAATGAAGCTTATTATATGCACTTTCTTCATTAAGGCAAAGAATTCCCTGGATCGGCTGCTCTCCTTTTGCTGTATACTCATTATTAAACTGATATAACAGAAAAAACCATGTCATAGACAGGATAACGACAATTCCGAAGATAATTGACCATTGTCTATTTTTCTTCTTTATGACCGTCACCCCATTTCCCGCTTCTGCTGTTAATTCCTGCTGCCACACCCACTGTAATGATCATTACCATCTGCACAAAAGGTCTCTGTTTCTCAAAAATATGCCGGCTTCTGACAGAAAAAATCCCGGTTTCGTCTGTCCAGAGCATGAGAGTCCCCTTCTTGTTGTCAAGAAAGAGCTTCGGATGATCACCTTTTCCATCCGTTATTCTTATAGTCGCAGCATTTTCATAAGGAAAAACTTCCTTTACAGAAAAAACGATCCGACTGCCTGGGATATCTTTAATTTCCTGATTTCCTTTATATATTTTTATTTCCCAGGCATAACTGGAATTTTTACGGATCAGCACCTGCACAGTTTCTTTATCCTCTACTTTCCAGCTGCGAACAACTTTCTCCGGTATTTCCAAACTGATACCGGCTTTTTCAAAACAAATATATTCTCCCGTGTATTCCAGCATGATCTTCAGTCTTTTTCCACTGATCACCGTCCATTTATCCGTAACAATCTCCGTTGGTTCTTCTGATTTTTGCTGACCAGATTCCACAACGGTGGCAGTTTCAGCCTTTGCCGTTTTTATTCTGCCGCCAAAAAAGAAAAGCAGTCCTGTTCCCAGAAACAGCAATCTTTTTCCATAATGTATTGTTCTTTTCAGTCTGTACATTCTTTCATCCTCCTTTTCCTGCCTGTTTATATCACCAGGGCGGTTGTTTTTCCTGACTAGTCCTTAAGGATTCGAATTGTTCTGTCAGATGTTTTATTTTCAGAATACCGTTTTTTATGCAATTCTTCAATTAGTCCGAGATAATTCGATATTTATCGAAAAAAATGGAGCTTCTGTTCACAGTAAAAACTATGAACAGAAGCTCTGTTAATATAAAATATTCTGTTAAAGATTCTTTTTCATCCCCGGGAAACGCTGGAAATAATAGATTACAAACAGTACTGCTGTGATCACCCAGGATACTGGATAGCTTAACATGATGCTGTTGATACCCGGATGTAAAGTTACATATCCGAACAGCCAGAGTATACGCAGCAGACAGACTCCGCCACAGGTCAGTATCATCGGTATCAGTACTCTTCCGGCACCTCGAAGTGCACCGGAGAGAATCCCGATCACAACGTAAAGTGCGTAGGACGGAATCAGAAAACGGATCATATGAACACCTATGTCCACAACTCCCTGATCCGTAGTAAACAAACGATAGATTGGTTCCGCAAACAGGATGATGCTTCCGCTGACGATAAAAGCGGTAATATATGCCATGATCATACAGATGCGTACACTTTTTCGCATGCGGTGGTATTTTCCGGCACCGTAATTCTGACCCACAAAGGTGGTAATTGAAATGGCAAATGCATTGCATACCATCCAGAATACCGCGTCGATCTTTCCAAGGGTTCCCCAGGCTGCAACCGTATCGGTTCCAAGTTCATTAACAAAAATCTGGATCGTCAGATTGGCAATGTTATACATAACTGATTCCAGACCTGCCGGAAGTCCGATTCGAAGAACCGCCTTCAGGGAATGAGGGTCAAAACGGATCTCGTGAAATTCCAGGCGGTAAATATCATTGGCTTTCATCAGGAACCAGGTCACAAGGATCGCACTCACTGCCTGGCAGCTTACTGTTGCAAGTGCAACACCGAGTACTCCCATGTGGAAGATCACTACAAAGATCACATCCAGTAAAATATTCAGAAGACAGGTAATGATCAGTACATAGAGTGGTCTTTTGGAATCACCGACAGATCTTAAAATACTGGATACCATATTGTAGACCAGGTTAAAAAAAGTTCCTGCAAAATAAATGTGCAGATAAAGTACAGAATCCGGGATTACTTCTGCCGGTGTTTTCATAAGTCTCAGGATAGGTTCTGAAAGCACAAAGCCGGATGCACCGACAATGATACTTGCTGCCAGACAGAAGATCATGGATGTATGAAGTGCTTTTTTAAGGTTTTTGCTGTCCTTCGCCCCATAAAACTGCGAAATCACAACCGCTGCTCCGGAGCATAATCCCACGAAGAATCCAACGATCAGGTTGACGATCATACTGGATGAGCCACCTACAGCAGCCAGTGCCTCTTTTCCAACAAAACGTCCTACAACTACCGTATCCGCAGTATTGTAGATCTGCTGAAACAGCGTTCCGAACAGAATTGGAAAAAAGAAAAATAACAGCTGTTTCCAGATCACTCCTTCCGTGATCTGATTCACACCGGCGGTATTTTCTTTCTTTAAATTTCTTTTCATATTTTTTTGATTTCCTCTTCCCCTCATTATATAGACTGGTTTTTGAAGCATAGGAAAGAATCCTGCCCGGAGGGCTTTTTTATGTCATTGGAACATTACGGAGTAATTTTCTATGACATAAAAAAAAGCCGGTATACCGTAGCATACCAGACTCTTTTCTACATCGCATAAGATTGAAGATTAGTCCTCAACTTTGATGATTTCCTTCTTATTGTAGCTTCCGCAAGCTTTGCA
>OLPO01002045.1_pt1 | contig 12991 bp, 14 predicted proteins | sample 1672831 | NCBI WGS metagenome assembly OLPO01 (sample SAMEA3136728, study PRJEB25190) | human gut metagenome
CATATAAGCCGGAATTCTGCAGCTTCACACGCTCTGCCAGTGATCCAACATAATGGCCTACATGAAGGCGTCCCGTCGGACGGTCGCCCGTTAAAATAATCTTGCTCATGAATTGTTCTCCTTGAAGTATACTGAATATTTATATCTTATTATAGCCCCTGTTAATACACTGGTCAAATATTTTTAACTGGAAACGGTAATTATTTCATCCCGAATATCTTTTTAACAAATTTAATTCTTGACAGAAGCCATGCTCCGCCAAGATCCAGTATGAATTTTCCGATGATAATAGCAGGAAGCTGATATTTACTGCTTATACCATATTCCGCTGTCAACTCCCACCACTTCAACAAGTTAAGTTCCGTTATATGTATGCATAATATAAAAATACTGTATTTTCCAAAAAAAGCTATTATTCTGGGGAGCATATTCAATTTTTGTTCGATAACCCATGAAAACATCAGTACACAGGCACAGGCGCAGACAGATCCGAAGATATCTATGATTCCTCTTCCAAAATCACAGTTTACCAGCCAGAAAGACTGAAACTGTCTTATGAAAGAAATCCATACCCCCAGAGCAAAAAAAGCACAGAAAATTCTGGTTTCCTCTGAAATCTTTTTTAATTTTTCTTCTGACTGACGGAACAGATATCCTATGTACATAAATAACGTTGCACATGCTCCCGCCTGAATACTCAGTGGAAACCAGAACCACTTTTTTAATTCACGTCCCAGAATAAACAGGCCGATAATAAATACAATTCTGATTAATTTATGAAACTTTAAAGAAACCCTGAGAAAAATACTCCCCCAGAAAGTTGCCCACAAAAACCAGATAGCGCCTATTCCTCTGATATAAAAAGGAGTCGTATAGGTGTCACCTGCTCCATACAGGGCGGCACATAACCATTCGAAAAAAGCGGTCTTTGCATTTCCCTCTCCCATTCCTTCCAGCGTCCCCAGAATTATGATCACCGCACTTGTAATAAAATACGGGACAATAAGTGTTCGTACCTTATTTTTAATAAAATCATTCATCGAACGATTACTGTTCGTAAAATATCCTGTGATCAGAAAAAAAACAGGAACGTGGAATGTAAACACCACCTTATTAACAGACGCAAGTCCCAGATGTCCGAGAATAATACATATGATTCCGATTCCTTTCGCAACATCTACATATTCTAACCGTCTTTTTTTAGCTTCCATTTCGTTTGATCCAATTCTAAAAAAACAGCCCTGCAATATCCAAAACTGATATCGCAAAGCTGTTTTTTACCCAGGTGGGATTATTTTGCTGTGTCTGCCTTAGCATCTGCAATAACTGTAAAGTAGCACAGATCCTCTAATGCAACTTTGATTGTTTTGTTCTTTTTATCAATGCTGATCGGCTCAACAATTGTCCACTCTTTTGTTTCCTTGTTGTAGCATAACAGCTGAACATTCTCAAGATCATCTGTAAGGCTTGGAACAGCGATCTCTACTTCATATTTACCATCTGCATTCTTAACAGCTTTAGCCTGATCAAGAACCTTGAACTGTGTAAATCCTGTTACAAAATCTTTACCGTCAAGTTTCTCAACAACTTCCTCGATTGCTGCTTTCAGAGTCTCATCTTTCTCGTCTGCTGCAAGAGCTTTCAGAACATCTGTAAACTCTGCCACATCCATCTTGCCTTCTCCGACTTTCTGGAAAGCATCTACTACTGCCGGAACATCAGCCGTGAGTTCTTTGAATCCTTCAGTCTCCTCAATCTTCTGGATGATCTCATAGATCTTAGACTGCTCCTGGCTTACCGTAATGTTCTTAGTACGGCTTCCGTCTGCGCTGACACAAAATGCAGACCCTACACTGAGAACTGCTGCTAACGCAAGTGCCATGAATTTCTTTGCCATTTTCATAATGCACCTCTCCTTTTGAGTAAAAAAATATTTAGATAACAGTACTTCTTGTACTATTAATCCCTTAGATATAATAATAAGACAAATCGAAAAAAATATCAATCTATTTTCTCATAAAACATGGAAATAATCATTTCTGACAATTTATCTTCATCAATATGATATTCATCAAAGTTTGCTCCCTGGGTTCCCTCTCCCGGAACTGTCTGCGTATCATCAATTCCATTTTGTGATGCAGCAAGAAGCTTTGCAAAAACATCATTTCCCATACTGGTAACTGTGTAATCCCTGATACACTCATAAAGATCCGCCACAAAACCGGCATTTTTCCCTGCCTGTTCCTGACATTTCTTCAGAAGAGCCTGGAGATATGTTTTCTGCCGTTCCTGCCTTACAAGAGCACTCTGGCTCTTATCTGTATCCCGGTAACGGACAAACTGTTCTGCGTCCTCACCGGTCAGGGTCACAACAGCGTCCTTCTTAAACTCCGGATTCACGGCCTCCAGACTGTCATCCGGAACTGTAATCTCCACTCCGCCGGCAAAATCCGTCAAAGTCGAAATCCCATCCATATTCATGGAACAATATCCCTGAATCGGAATACCATTCAGCATATTAGATACTGCTGTTTTCATCAGTTCACAGCTTTTCTGTTTTCCATCGCCATATGCATACTGAATATTGATATGATCTGTTGTCATTCCAAGACTTTTTCCGGCCGGATTAAAAACCTCGATCCTTGTCATGGAATCTCTGGGAATAAACAAAACCTTCAATTTTTCTGTAGCCCTGTCCATGGAAACCAGGAAAATAGCATCCGCCTGTCCTGCATCTTCCTGGGATTCATATGTATCTACTGCATCTCTTGAATCAATTCCCATAAACAGATAATTGCTCAGATGATCATTATATCTGTAAGTACTTCCCTGATACTGCACAGTATCCTTATCTTCCTGCGTCTGCGCTGTTTCCGCATGGACGGAATCCTTTATTTTTGAAGTAGCTTCTGTCTGACTCAAAAAATAATATCCACCACCCAGAACCACAGCCAGAATAATAACCGCAATCAGTAAAGCCATATATATTTTTCTCTGATGTGCAGCTCTTCTTCCCGAGTTTTTCATCTTTATTCCTTCAGTCTTATAAAATTCTGTTATTTTTTACTTATATAACCCAGATCTTCCAGTTTCTGTAAAACAGCCTCTGCCATCGCCTGCTGCGCTTCCTTTGTAGAAGCAGGCTGCGGTGTTACGGAAGCAAGACTGATATAATGCTCTCCCCATTTCTGGCTGAGTACCTTATCCAGATCATCAGAACTTACTGTACCATCCATCGGCCGCGTACCCACTACAATAAAATCATCTTTATTCTGGAAAGTATTCAGAATATTTTCCTGCTGTTCTGCAAGTTCTGCCGGATCATGATTCCATCCGCCGTAATATCCCATAAATATCACAGGCACACAATCCATATCATTTCGGTTTGTCTCTTCCTCTGTCAGATCACGGATTCCGGTCTCTGTCACATTCAGCTGTGCACCATTCGCCGCCTGCTGATGTTTTGTAATATATCCCTGGATTATATCATCACTGACTCCTGCCATTTTCATCATGGAAAGAGTTCCGCCACCCTGAAGGGTCTTATTGATTACTGTAAGATCACTGTATCCCTTCTCTGTAAGAAGCTTCTGAAGAACCGCCATATAAGAATAAGTATCAGAATCTGTGCCATTGATCAGGTCATCACCCCAGCATACGATGCCGGAATGTTCTTTGGCTGTATCATCTTCTGTGGCAGCTGTCTCTTCACTGTCTTCACTGTCTGTCGTTTCTTTTTTTTCAGAATCTGCACTTTTATCTGATTTTGCTGAATCCTCTTTGTTTTTTGAACTGTCAGCAGCATCTTTTTCTGTTTTTGAATTATCTTTTGTCTCAGTGGAATCATCCTCTGCTGCATCCTCTTTTTCCAGTTCAGCTGCATGTTCCTTCACAGCTTCATAATCCTCGATTCCCTTCTGCTCACTTCCTGCAAGTTCTTCCAGACGCTGTGCTTCTTTTTTCTCTGATTCATGACTCATAACAAAAATTGCACCAAGAACTCCTATCAGTAAAATGCAGATGATCGCCAACAGTATATTCATTTTTGTACTGTTTCTTTTATTTCCGTTCACATTTTCCCAGCTTTCTTTTTATTATTTGTTATTTTCTTCTGCACGGCGATAATACTCTCCGTAATGCTTATAATAAGAAGAATAATACTTATCCGCTTTCGTATCAATCTTGTTCATAACTGCTCCAAGAATCTGGCAACCGCTTCTCTCAAGCTGTGAAAGTGCCTTCTGAGCATCCTTATAACGCACATTACCAGGCTCGATCAAAAAGATAGCACCATCACAATGTCTGCCGATCACAGCTGCATCAATAACTGTTCCGATAGGCGGTGTATCAATTAATATGTAGCTGTAATACTCTCTGACTTTCTTTAAAAACAGCTGAAAAATATTCTCACTGAGCAGTCCGGACGGATTAGGTGCGGACGGACCGCCAAATATGATATCCATATTTTCATAGTTTGTCTCATAGATGATATCGTTAATATTAACCTGTCCGCTTAAGAACTGAGAAAGTCCCTTTACCTCTTCTTCCACGCCAAGACGTCCTGCATAAGCAGTTTTTCTGATATCTGCATCCAGAAGAAGAACTTTTTTTCCGATACTTCCAAGCTCCTGGGCGAGACTCAGAACAACATCACTCTTTCCCTCGTTCGGAAAACAGCTTGTGATCAGGATTGTCTTAATACTCTGACCGGACAGCTGGATATTGGTACGCAGTGTTTTAATAGCTTCATTATAATAATAATTTGATTTACGTTTATCCGTTAATGTGATTTTCTTCATTGATCAGATTCCTCCATTTGAATTAGCGATGACTTTTTTTCTTATTCTTTTTATTTTTTACATTAACAAAGTCTTTTCTGTCAGGAATCTTGGCAAGAACAGAAACTCCCAGATATTTTTCAATATCCTCCTCTGTTTTGATCGTATCATCCATTACTGCAAGAATCACAACGATCGCTGCACATGCCACAAATCCCAGAAGGAAACCAATCTCTGCGTTCTTCTTTACACTAGGGGATGTTCTGACTGTTGCAATCTTACCAACTTCGATGATCTTAGGTGGGATAACTTCCATCTTATCGCCTATGTAAGAAGAAGAAACACTGGCCACTTCATCTACAATCTCTTTTGCAAGAGCTGAATCCGAATTATTTACTGTGATCTCAAGAATACGGGTATCAGTCGGATTGTTGATCGTGATCGTTTTTTTCAGATCCTCTGCTGTCATATCCAGTTTCAGATTTTCAATGACCTGCTCCAGAACCGGCGTACTTGTAATCAATACCGTGTAATCACTGGTCAGACTCGCACCCAGCTGCAGATCGGCCAGGGAAGTCAGCGTAGTTTCTTTGGAAAGAACCAACATACTGGACGTAGAACTGTAAATAGGAGTCATCATAAACTGTGTATACGCTCCTGTCCCACACCCGCCGATCAGAGCTACCATCAGGATCAGCAAAATCTTCCTCTTCAGAGCCTTAAAAATCTCTCTTAAATCAATTTCCACTTCATCATCATTGACATCTGCTACAGCTGCTGCAGATATTTTGCCGTTTTCTAATTTACTGTTCAAATTGTTCGCCATTGTTATTTCCTTTTCCTTCTTGATATAATGTAGTATTCTGTCACTGATGGTCTTTTACAGTAACATATTTTCATAAACCCCATATATTCTATCGTAGGATAGTTTAAAAGTCAATTATATGATTCAGTTTTTGTCAAATATACTAAGGAACCCATTTCTTAAATGCCTCCCAGTTGTCCTTAGCTGCCATTTTCATTTTTTCAGCATCTTTTTTGTATGAAGAATTACCATATTCTGATGCATTTTCATAACACACAGCTGAATATGTATAAAGTACAAATTCTTTTGCGGAACATTCCTCTTCTTCTCGCTTGCCCACTTTCTTATATTTTTGCTTTTCGTATACTTCATCCGCAAATTCCCTTAAAAGTAAAGCTACTCCTTTATAGCACTCTTCTTTAATGGATTTTCTGGTCACTTTATGTCTCAATACACTCATGTAAATATCCATCCCGCGCAAACAGGCAATCCCAACAGTTCTTTCAGTTACATTGTCATCTCCATTTGCTTCCAGAAATTCATTTACAGAAATACTGTAAGATTTTCCAACTTCCAGAAGAATACTTCCATTCACATTATTTTTTTCTAAAAGATTCTTCTCTTTCAAGAATACAGTTTCAAACTCTCGCAGTGAATATACTTCCATATCTGTATACGCCCATTGATCTGTATCTTTAATATCATTATTATTTATCCATCGTCTGCAAAATTGCTTCGCAACCGGTAAAGCATCTTCTATGTTCACAAGTTCATATGTTTCTAAATCTCCCATATACAGATTCCACAAATACTCAAATCCCTCTTCTGTTTCATCATTCACAGTCACTGACTTTTTTTCTGTATTCACTGATGATATTTCATTTATCTTTGCTTTTTTTATTTTTTCACTTTCATTTTGTTCAGCCTCAAAGATATCTGTATCTGCATTATCTTTATTCGCTACGGTACTGTTTTGTTCAGTTGATTCAGTCTGATCCGGTTTGAAGGGCACATTTTTTGCCCAAATAAAAGCAACCAGCCCCAATACTATCCAAATTGATCTACATATATTTTTTCTAATCTTATACTGATATGTAAGCAATTTTTTCAATTGTTTCCAGGACGATTTTTTTGCCTCACTTCTTTGCTGTACCTGATATTTTATACTTTCTTCGGTATCCTATGAATTTTGTTTTTTGAGCTTCCTTTGCCCAATGTAAATAATTATTTCATAATTCAATATTTTTTCTTTTCTTCTTGAAATATATTTGTCAAATATTTTCTCTGCTATAACATATATCAACATTAATATAATTACCAGTATCAGCAAAATGAGTATATTCCATAATACATTTTTCATAAGTATGGAAACAATTATCCCTGTAATACTTGCCGGTAAAAGTGAAACTCCTTCTAATAATCTGGATTTCCAATCTGCATCCTCTTTCTTTTTGGCAAGTTTTTCTTTAAATGTAGCAACTTTTTCATCTAGCGCTTTTTCTTTTTTATATTTGACCGTTTCTAAGTTTAGCCCCCCTATGTTCTTTTCTTGGCTCATGGCATTCTGCTGGTGAATTTTTTGCTTCTTTTTCATCTGTATCTTTCTTCACATTTACAGCCGCCATGTTTTACCTTCTTTATCTAAGTCTTACGTTGTCATATATGGGTATGATAACACAGTATTTATATTTTATCAATTAATAATAGCCGGTATTGAACTGAAATTGAACTATTGTTGCTAAACTACTTTTACTGTGCTATAATATAGAAGAAATTGGAGGTAAAAAAAATGGCATCTATTCAATCTGCACAAAAATATATGAACCTAATGGCAGAAGCGCTGCAGATCGTCAGTAAAATAATTCCTCAAATGTTCAATCAGATATTTGCAGCACAGGAATATGAAGAAATTTCAGCTTCTGTCAAGGCTGAATTGGACTCTTATTGGAGTGATGATGATGATACTCTTTTGAATAATATTAAAAATTTTTTACACACTATCCAAAACGAAGATAATTTGAACTGCCGACAGATCATGGCTATTGCTTTCTGTGAATGGCTGGATTTTCGAATAACCTACTCACGAAGTGAACTTGTCGGAAACGGCAACAGAATGTATTTTTCATTATTCGGTCTTGTGCCAATATCGGCGAATGATTATGTAACAATAAATTCACTGAATTCAAATTATGAAGAAACCGGAATCTGGATTAACCCTAAATTTCCGATTGCGTCACCATATATTATTCGTAATGAAGAAATTATTAAAAAAGATATTTCCAACAGAGATATATTTGAAGGTATGAATCACTACCTTAACAATTGCAGTTATATTTCGTATGACAGCAAAAATATTGTAAAAAATATAATTATACCCGATACTTTTCTGAATCAAAAAGAAAAAAACTATTTTTCTATCGGATTTTCACCAATGTCCAATTCTAAAGATTTATTATGCTTTGAAGATCAACTGATAATACAAAGCGGAGTAAGCTATAATGCACAAGCAGTTAAACCCATAACACATGCAGAAGAACTTTTTGAAAGATTCAAGAACGACTGGAATCTAGCCGGAGATCTGAATATTGATCTCTTTTTTACTCCGGAACTGCTGGGAACATCTCTTTTGGAAAAGAATGATGGAATATATAACTCTCTCATTTGGGAACATTCCAGTTTAAGATCAGTATCTGGAAATCACGTACCAATATTAACAATATTACCCAGCTTCTGGGATAATAATTACAATCGTTCTACAATTGTCAGTCAGGATGGACAGATTCTTGGACATCAGGAAAAACATATTCCTTTTGTTGATAATAAAGGTCACAAAATGGAGGCACTTTCAGAACTCAAAAAATGGTCTACGATACTTATTCATATTCCGAATTTTCATCGTATCGCAATCGTAATATGTGCAGAATTTTTAGCTGACCAGAAGCGTATCCAACAATTTATATGCGGAAGTTTAGGTGCAACGCTCCTGATAGTTCCTTCCTATTCCAGAGGTGAACAGGATTTTATCAATACTTTGCCAGCTTTAAAAACTTATGGAACTACTATTGTGTGGGGAAACTGCTGCGGAGCCGTCTCTTCTGTAGAAAAAGCCATTGGCGGCTGCGGAATTGCAGGTACCACTAAGACTATTACTTTTGGCAGTAAGTGTTGTTGCGGTTTTTCATGTGAAAACATAAAAGCCTGCGTTTTTAAAATAAATATCCCTTTGGATTTCGAAGTTTCAAAAACCAAAAATTCTTTTCAGGATGAATTTGTAATTCATAATATTCAAAAAAATATTTGAATAAATTATTATAAAAAAATTTCATAATCACTAATGTCCAAATAAGGAGGAGGATCTTATGCGTAAAGAAATCTGGATGCATGCACAAACAAATTTGCCAGAAACTCTGGAAAAACATGAGTATGTAACTCTGACCCAATATGCATCCGATAATAAAGAACACATTATGGATGTATGGTACAATTCCGACAGTTCTTCATTTGCCCAAACAGTCCGTTATGGAAATTCACAATTGAAACATTTTGAACATTATTTACAAAAAACTTCAAAAGACAACGCCGTTTTTCAACTCGGCAGCTTAATGGGAGTTATACAAACTCTTAAAGAATTTTTCCACGCAAAGGAAGAAGAAAATTTAAATGCCCAAATTTATCAAAAACAGATCTCCTCAACTAAGCATCTTAAAGATATTATTTTATTATTAGAAGCTCATGGAATTATGACTCATTCAGAGATATGTCAGAATTTAGGATTAAAAGAATCTACTTTATCAGAGATAATGAAAAAGTCAGCTTCTACAAATCTGATACTCTCTACCAAAGCAGGTAAATATAAACTGTATCGATTAAGTGATAACGGCAGGCATCTAAGCCGCCAGCTGAGAACTTCTTCACCAGACACGCCTGATAAAGAAACATTGTTAAGACTGCTGAGCTATTATTTAAAAATTTCACAGTCCAAAGATTCTTCTTTTGAAGATAAAGTAAAAGAACTGCTGGAATCTCATGATATTGAAGATCCATTTGTTAAAATCACCTGCAATGATACCATTAAAGTTAAATATAGTGATAATAGCAGGATTCAACAGCAAGAATTCAAAGTAATGGGATTTCCATTAAATCAGGAAAAAAATAATAACAATATAAAAACCCTCATAACCCAAAAACTCAAACTTGATGATAATATTTTAGATGATATAGATAATAATTCTTATAATAAAAAAGCGAAAGGATTTTAATATATGAAAAATATAGAAAACTTAATTCATGAAAAATGTGCAAATGCAACCGGAAATATTTATGACATATATTATGCTTTATACATGGATTTTCTATCAGAAGATAAAACCAATCATCCCTCTTCTGTTCTGCAAAAATTATTAGAAGAAGTGTCACAGCATGAATTTGAAGATGATAATAATTCCAAATATATCAGCGAAGAAGATATTGAAGAAAATCAACATCGTTATCTGGAATTATTAAGTGCATATATTCACAGTATCATCCTTGATAATTTACCAGAATCGGAATTTTATTCCAAAATTTATAATGTTATATTTCAATCGGATCTATTTCCACAAAGCAAAAAATCTCAGGCAATCATGCTTTATTTTTTAGCGGAAAGAATTCCCGGAATTCCTTATTTTCAGGCAGTGAATTTACTAAAAATGCCTACCGATGAATATAAAGCTGCTATTCAACGTCTGAATCCTCAAATCAGAAAAATCATAAATATCTATAACAGAAGATTTTCAACCCGTACGGAAGAAGCTTCTCAAATATATGAAATAATGGATTCCTTGGAAAACAAGAATGACAAAATCGTCCTTCTTGCTATATACACCAATATTATCCAACAAAATATCCGTGGTAAATAATAAACGCTTCCCCAAAAATCCAACAGGTGCTGACCGAACCCCAACTTCCGGCAGCACCTGTTTTTATTTATACACAAATCATTAGAAAGCATGTTTCAGCTTTCTACACTCATACTTTCTTCAGCTTCATGATTTTGAATATATTTACTATAATCTATCTCATTTTTCAATGCAATATATTTATCATAAACGAGAGAAAATACGCTATCTTACCTATCTCCTTGAAAAGCTTCCTGGTAATAGGCTGAGTGATGATGAATTAGAACTTCTGGCATCGTGGAACGAGGCCGTCAAAGCGGAGATTGAACATCGTGCAAGTGAATCAAATCAATCATATATGAATTGTCAAGGTGCTCCGGCTGCTAAAAAGTAGTCGGGGATTTGAGAGTATGAAACTTTTTCATACATGAGAGGCTCCCGATTGTTTACATCATAGCCAACCGCATAATTGAATATCGGAAGTCCTGCATCCACCTTTGCTGCTCCGAATTCCACTATGTCTATATCTCCGGCCTGACAGTTCTTATTTGTTGAATCATACGATATATAAATGCGTTCGCGTTTGCATCTGTCCGCATTCCACTGATCCAGAAAATCCTGCCTCTGGTCTTCTTTTATTGACCTCAGAAAATCTGAAACAAATGAATCACTGTAACATTTCATATCCGCAGTAAAAAGCGGGTGATTGTAAGCATAATCAGGATAATACTGTGCAGCATTCCCTTCTGTAATAATGGAATAGGCTGCCAGGTCAAGCATGATCCCGGCTGCTTTTGCCCCAAATGAATCCTGCAGTTTTGCATCCAGTTCAAGATCTTTTGCAGCTTTATCTATGATCATATATGCTCCTGTCTTCAAACAGCTGCTCCTGCATGAAACTGTTTTTTCCTCGGGCTGCTCAACCTCCGGAAAATATTTCCTGAAATTTTCATTAGGTCTCATTTTATTTTCATCTTCCGGTAAAACCTTACCGATGGTAACCCTTTTTACATTTGTATACTGTTTGGACGGATCGTACTCACGGCTGTACTCATAATAAACATAACGCGCCTGACCTTTGGTTCGAAATGTGATTTTTCCTTTTACATCAGGTATGTCAACAACATAATCCAGATACATGAACATCCCTCTTCTTTATAGTTGTATTTACGACTAAATATAGTATAGCATAAAACCTGCATTTCTGTAACAACAAAACGCAGGTTTTTCCTTATTTTTCAGTATTTTCAGGGTCTTCTCAATCCGCATGATTTACTTGAGTTGTACTTTATTATGGAAGTTCACAATATTTGTCAATCATAAAATATCTTCTTTCATCATATATATAGCTGCCACAAATAAAAGCTGCCACTTTGCGATCTATCAACCGCTTAAGCGACAGCTTTCTGTACAGCCATATATTTATTTTGAATTTCTCTTTCCTTTTCTGACTCTGATCCTGCGGATCATCCTTCGGATCAAAAATACCACAAGCACAATAATGACGATAAAGCTCAGACAAATACCTGCGATCATTGCCGAAAACCTATTCGGCTGCTTCACCAGATCAATGATATTTCTGCTGTCCTCCACAACCTTACGTCCATGTGTCGTCTCATAATATTCCGGCACATTGGCAATTCCGTCGCCGTCTGTATCCTCAAAGGACTGCATATATCTTGCGATCGCATCCCAGGCCTTTAATTCCCTGTCATCCTCCATGATCGCCTGATCTTCCAGATTTTCAATGGGATTCCCATCCCTGTCCTTCGGTTCAAGAGACAGCAGTCCATAGGACATTTTCATCACAGAACCAAGCATCTGGCCGGTATACAGATCTGTCACAACATGATACAGCTTATCATCCTGGATTTCGATCCGTTCTCCGTCTGCCCTGGTGAGATAACAATCTGTCACCTTATTCAGGATCATCCTATGGGGATTATATGCAAAATTCAATCCACTGCAATATAACCTTGCCGTTGTCATAAAATCCGAAACAGAAGCGTCCACCTCTGCTGCCAGCTTCAGCTCCTTTCCGGTCAGATATGCACTGATCAGCGGATATCCGGCAACACCATCCTTTCCAATTCCCAGTGAAAAGGAATTAAAAACATCCTCTACTGTAATATCTCCCTTTGTATACGTGTCCCGCACAGTTCCGCTTGGAACAACGGCTACATCAACCGGATCACCATCATAATACCCGGAATTCTCCACTGCATATATGTACGCATCGGACATGATATCACCAAGATTCAGCTCTTCATGCTTCGTTCCCATTTCTTCCAGACTATTGAATTCGACATCATTCTCAGCAAGAACCTCTTCCCTTGTATAACCAAAATCGGCAAGATAATTCTTATCCACCGTATCCATCAGGGCATCGATCCGTTCCTGTGTCGCCTGATCCGGTTTTATCTCCTCAGAAACAGGAATCAGCTCATAGGATGTCAGCTCCCACCGTCCGTCCTGCTTCTGTGTCATGGAAAGTGATCCCAGATTTCTTCCGTATTCGCCGCAGGATACGA
>OLPO01002049.1_pt1 | contig 12969 bp, 10 predicted proteins | sample 1672831 | NCBI WGS metagenome assembly OLPO01 (sample SAMEA3136728, study PRJEB25190) | human gut metagenome
AGATAGTGGTCAGGCCCTGACCCTGAATCGCCCAAGTCATAACAACGGCGAAGGCAGGCGCAAACTGGTTCAGGGCCGTGCCGCCGATGGTCTGGTCGGCCTTCAGGTTGATGGCCGCGAAGCCCAGCAACAGTGAGAAGATCATGCCCGTGACGCCCGCCACAAGGATGGCGATGAGCATGGAAATCTGCGGGTGCGCGGAACCGAAACCGCTCTGGTCAAGCCCTTGCAGCGTGAAGCAGGCGAACAACGCGCCGATGATCATCATGCCTTCCAGCGCGATGTTGATGACGCCGGAATGCTCGCTGAACATACCGCCCAGCGCGACGAGCAGCAGCGGCACTGCGAACAGAATCGTCAGACTGATAATGTTGGCAGCGATCATCATTTGGCAGCGCCCCCTTTCTCTTTGCGGCCGGAGACCGCCTTGGCAATGACGCCGCGCATCAGCAGCGCAAAGGCCGCCAGATAGATGATGACAGCGATCACGATGTCAATGGTCTCCGAGGAGTAGGCGGGCTGCATGGCCGCGCCGCCGACCTGAATATAGCTGATGAACAGCGCCGAGAAGATCGTGCCGATGGGGTTGGAGCTGGCCAGCAGCGCCACGGGAATGCCGTTGAAGCCCATGCCGAGGATGGATTTTTCCAGCACATACTGGCCCGTACCGGCCAGATAGTAGATGCCGCCGCCGATGCCGGACAGCGCACCCGAAATGACCATAGAAAGCACGATGTTGCGCTTGGAGTTGATGCCCGCATACTGGGCGGCATCCCGGCTGAGGCCGCAGGCCTTCAGCTCATAGCCAAAGGTGGTCTTTTGCAGCACGACCCAGACGAGGACAGCAAAAACAATCGTAATGATGATAGAAATGTTGATCCAGCTCGAATTGCCGAACAGTGCGGCAAACGGCCCCTTGGGCAGGATAGCCCCGGGGTTTGCAGAGGACAGCGCCGCCGTGCGGTCCGAGTTGGACGCGCCCCAGGCAGAAGCCAGCATAGTGGGGGTGTTGGCCAGCAGCAGGTTCACAAGGTACATGCCGATCCAGTTGAACATGATGGCGGTGATGACCTCGTTGACATTGAAGTACGCCTTGAACAGGCCCGGGAAGACGCCCCAGATTGCACCGCCGACAGCGCCCGCCAGCAGGCAGACGAACCACGGCATCTGGAACTGAATGGCACACAGCAGTGCGAAGAATGCGCCCATCGTGTACTGGCCGGACGCGCCGATGTTGAACAGGCCGGTCTTGAAGGCAAAGCCGACCGACAGGCCGCACATCATCAGGGGCGCTGCCTGATACAGCACCTTGCCCAGCTTGTCCATGCTGGAAAAGCCGGTTGTCATCATGGCTTTCATACCGCCCACGGACGCGCCGGGGTTCAGCAACACCAGCAGCACAAAGCCCAGCACCAGACCGATGACGATGGACAAAAGGCTTGCCAGCACGCCTACTACAGCGGGGTGCTGCAAAAGCGGCTGTTTATTCTGTTTACTCATGCTTTCGCCTCCCCTTGCTTCTTCGCGCCGGCCATATACAGGCCCAGCTCTTCCACGGTGGTCTTGCGCGGGTCAAATTCGCCGACGATCTCGCCCTCATAAATCACAAGGATGCGGTCGGACAGGTTCATGACCTCGTCCAGTTCGAGACTGACGAGCAGCACCGCGCGGCCCCTGTCGCGCTCGGCCACGATCTGCTTGTGGATATACTCAATGGCGCCGACATCCAAGCCGCGGGTGGGCTGGACCGCCACAAGCAGCTCCGGCTCCTTATCGACCTCGCGGGCGATGATGGCCTTCTGCTGGTTGCCGCCCGACATACTGCGGGCGATGGTGGCAGGGCCCTGACCACTGCGCACATCGTACTGCTTGATGAGCCGCTCGGCATAGTCGAGGACGGCCCCCTTCTTAATAAAGCCGTGGTTCTGGAACTCCGGCTGCCAGTAGCGCTGCAGGACCATATTGTCAGCCAGCGTATAGTCCAGCACCAGACCGTGCTTATGGCGGTCCTCGGGAATATGGCTCATGCCGGCCTTGGAACGCTCGCGGATGGGTGCATTCGTGATGTCCTTACCCTCCAGCCTGATCGTGCCGCCGGTCGGCTTTTCGAGTCCCGTGATGCCGTAGATCAGCTCGCTCTGGCCGTTGCCGTCAATACCGGCGATGCAGACGATCTCGCCCGCGCGGACATTGAAGCTGACGCCGCGCACGGCGTTATTCTTGTGTACCTTGCTGGGCACTACGAGGTTCTCCACCTCAAGAATCGGCTTGCCCGGCTCGCTGGGCTTTTTCTCAACGGCGAACTGCACATCGCGGCCGACCATCATCTTGGACAACTCTTCCTTGGTGGTGTCCTTGATGTCTACCGTACCGATATACTTGCCCTTGCGCAGGACGCTGCAGCGGTCGGACACAGCCATGATCTCGTTAAGCTTATGGGTGATGAAAAGGATGCTCTTGCCCTCTGCCTTGAAGCCGCGCATGATCTCCATCAGCTCATCGATCTCCTGCGGGGTCAAAACAGCCGTAGGCTCATCGAAAATCAGAATTTCATTGTCGCGGTAAAGCATTTTCAGGATCTCGACACGCTGCTGCATGCCGACCGAAATATCGCTGACAAGCGCATCGGGATCGACCTTCAGGCCGTATTTTTCACTCAGCGCCATGACCTTTTTGCGGGCCTCGTCCTTCTGCAGGAAGCCGTGCTTTGTGTCCTCCACGCCGAGGATGATGTTATCCAGCACGGTGAAGCATTCCACCAGCTTAAAGTGCTGATGCACCATGCCGATGCCCAGCGCGTTGGCGTCATTCGGGTTGTTGATCTTGACCTCCTGCCCGTTTTTCTTGATAACACCCTTTTCCGGCTGGTACAGGCCGAACAGCACACTCATCAAGGTGGATTTTCCGGCGCCGTTTTCGCCCAACAGGGCATGGATCTCGCCCTTGCGCAGCTGCAGGGTGATATCGTCATTGGCTTTGATGCCGGGGAATTCCTTGGTGATGTGCAGCATTTCGATGACATAATTTTCTGTCAACCGTTGCACGCCCCTTTCGATGTGTACAGGCTTGTACACAATTTAGTACTCTATATTATACAGAAAATTTCATTTTTGTACAAGAGATTTTGCACAAAAAGTTGTCGCATTATGGGCATTCCATCCGCTTTGCCTGTCAAATCGCGGACAGCCCTGCCCTTATACGCAAAAACCGCCCCGTGCGGTAAGGCACGGGGCGGTCAAAAGTCATACTTTTAAGCTATCAGCTCTGATAGTCAACAGTCACATTGGTGACGGCGGGATGTACATCGGCGTCAAAGCTGTCGTCAATGACCAGAGAGCCGTCCACAATGGCAGCATACATAGTGTCGTACTGCTCCTGCGTGAACTTGGTGAACTTGCTGGTGGACATCGGCAGGCCAACGCAGTTCTCGGCAGCGCCGAGCTTGGTCTCCTTGCCGGAGTAGGTCTCACTGAACTTCCAGCCGTTGTTCAGTGCATCGGTCAGGGCCTCGTTGACAGACTCAGCCAGACCCTTGGTAGCGGAGGTGACAACGGTGTCGAACTGACCGGACTGGTCAACGTCAACGCCGATCATCTTGCCGCCGTTGGCCTGAGCAGCAGCGTCGCAGCTCTGGCAGACGGGGCCGCCGCAGGCAAAGACGACCTCGGTACCCTCGGAGTACCAGCCGTCCATCTTGTTCTTGACCTCATCGGTAGCAGCGAAGCCGCCGGAGTACCAGTACTTGATGTTGATATCGGTCACGCCCAGCTCCTTGGCAGCGGCGTCAGCGCCCTGCACAAAGCCGTAGCCGTAACGGATAACTGCGGGAACGGCCATGCCGCCCAGGAAACCCAGCTCCTTGTAGCCATCGGTAACGGCAGCGTAGCCGGCCAGATAACCGGCCTGCTCTTCCTTATAGGTGATCAGCGCGGTGTTGGAGGTAGGCGCCTTGTCGCCCAGATCGGCGGTGGAAACATCCAGCGCGAGGAACTGAACATCGGGGTACTTCTCCTGTGCCTCGGCGATGGCAGAACCGAACAGGTAGCCGGCAACGACGATGGACTTAGCGCCATCGTTGACAGCGTTGTCCATCTGCTCCAGACGAGCAGCGTCGGAGTCCTCAGTGGGACGATAGTAGTTGGCATTCAGGCTGTTGGCGGCGCAGAAATCCTGCACGCCCTGCCAAGTGTACTGGTTGAAGGACTGGTCGTCGATGTTGCCAACGTCGGTGACGAAAGCAACATCGGTCTTGCTGCCGGAAGTGGAAGCAGCGGCCTCAGAGGTAGCCTCCGTCGTGGTGCTGGCCGTGGAGCTTGCGGGGGTAGAACCGCCGCAGGCAGCCAGAGAGAGCGCCATGCTGGCAGCCATTACAAAAGCGAGAAACTTTTTCATGGTTTTAATCTCCTTAGGTTGATTTTCAGTTGTCCGGCAGGGCGGTTCCCTGCCGTAATAAGTTCAGTATACCGCATTTGGGGCGGTTATTCAATGACAAAACGCTAAACAAATCATTACAAAAGCATAACAAAGCCGCTGTGCGGGCTGTGTCAGCGCAGGCGGGTCAGTGTGACATTGGGGGTGTTGGGCAGCGTGTCAAGGTCGGAGTAGGTGTCCACCCGCAGCGCGCTGGTGCGCAGCTTTTCATACAGCTTGCGGTAGCTTTCCTGACTGAAGCTGTCCAGCCGCCACTGGCTACCGGCCTGCAGCGCCACCTCGCCGTTGGTAAAGCCGGTCTTCTCGGTCTGGCCGGCGCTCTGGGCATCCCAGGTGCCCTGCACAAAGAAGGTGTACAGCTCGCGCTGCACCGCCGCATTGTAGCATTTAACGGCACTGGCAAGGATACGGTCGCCCTGATCGGTGCGGTCGCAGTCTGTCGTGATTGCCTTGGCACCGGTCTGGTTGACAGCGTTGGCAACGCCTGTATAGAGGTCACCGCCGCTGACCATGATCAGCGTTGTTCCGTTATTATACCAGTCGATCATCCGCTGGGTGATGGCATCGTTGACCGTATCCGTGTCGGTGAACCAGGTCTGCAGGCTCACGCGCTCACCCTGCTGCTCGGCAGCGGCCTCTGCGCCCTGCAAAAAGCCGGTGGCGTAGCGCACAATGCCGGGGACCTCCCGCGTACCGACAAAGCCCAGCGCGGTATACCCTTCGGTCACAGCGGCATAGCCCGCAAGATAGCCCGCCTGCTCCTCCTGAAAGAGAACGCAGTGGACCAGATTGGCCGTTTTGTAGGCGCTGTAGTCGTCATTATGGGGCTCATCGTCAAACAGCAGGTAATGCACATCCGGGTAGTTTTCCTGAATGCGGTAGAGCGCCTGACCCATGACCTCGCCGCGGCAGACCACAAGCTTTGCGCCGCTCTCGGCCGCAGCGCGCAGGGCAGCCTCGGCATCATCGGCGGTGCTGCCCGCCGCCGTCTGGCTTACGGCCGTGTAATGGTAGGTATTGGCAAAGGTCTGTACGCCCTGCCACAGCATGGCATCCTCGCCGCTGTCCGTGCCGCCGGGGCCGGTCACCAGCGCGATGGTCTGCCCGCCCGGCAGCACCTGTGTCGGGTCCTCCGGCTCATAGACAAAGGTGGCGTCATCGGTCGGGGCGGTCACGACATGCACCGCCTGTGCTTCGGCGATGGCTTCTCTGCCCTTGCAGGCAGTCAGGCCCGCCAGCAGGGTCAGCGTCAGGAACAATGCTAAGAACTTCTTCATGGGTACGGGAAAATCTCCTTGGTATTCGTTTCTTTGCAGGGGCATGGTTTCCCTGCCTTTGGGGTCATTCCAGATTGGCCGGGCCAAAGCCGTAGGGCAGCAGCTCTCCGAGGGTCGTCACGATGTAATCCTCCTCGCTTTTGGCCATGATTACAGTCAGCCCCGGGCCGCCGAACTCATAGAGTGCCTGACGGCAGACGCCGCAGGGGCCGGTGACAAGGGTGTTCTTCTCCCCCGCCTTGCTGCCCACAATGGCGATAGCGTCAAACTCGCGCACACCCTCGCTGACGGCCTTGAACAGCGCCGTGCGCTCGGCGCAGTTCGTAGCGGTATAGCCTGCATTCTCGATGTTGCAGCCCTTGAACACACGGCCGTCCTTGGCCCGCAGTGCCGCCCCCACATGGAAGCGGGAATACGGCGCATAGGCAAACCCCTGCCCTTCAAACGCAGCGCGGATCAGGGTCCGGATCTCAGCTTTTTCCATGCTTACTTCTCCAAAAAGGCATCCACGCCGAGCGCGACCTGCATCATGGCGGTAAAGCTGGTCTGGCGCTGCTCGGCGGTCGTGATTTCCGGCGAGACAAAGCTGTCCGAGATGGTCAGCAGGCAGGCTGCCCGCTTGCCCAGCACCTTTGCATTGTGGAAAAGGGCGAAGCTCTCCATCTCAACAGCCAGACAGCCCTTTTCATCGCGCAGGCGCTCCCAGTAGGTCGGCTTGGCGTCGCTGGGCTGGCGGTAGAACACATCGGAGGAATGGATATTGCCCTCGATCAGGGGGACACCTGCCGCGGCAGCGCTGCGGCGCAGGGCCTCGTTCAGCTCGGCACTGGGGGTCTGGATGTCGTCTGTGTCGCCGCTCTGGGTCACAGCATAGTTGCTCTCGGAATACGCGCCGGTCGCCAGCACGACATCAAACAGCTTGGCCTTGTCGGTATACGAGCCGGCAGAGCCGATGCGGATGATGTTCTCCACACCGTACTGACTGTACAGCTCATAGGAATAGATACCGATGGACGGCATGCCCATGCCGCTGCCCATAACGCTGATGGGGCGGCCCTGATAGCTGCCGGTGTAGCCGAGCATACCGCGCACATCGGTGACGAGGCGGACATCCTCCAGATAGGTCTCCGCGATGAACTTTGCGCGCAGCGGATCGCCGGGCATCAGAACGGTCTTGGCGAAATCGCCCTTTTCCGCGCGGTTATGAGGGGTAGACATAAAAGCACACTCCTTTATTTTGTGATATTGGTAGATATAGTATACCACACTTTCCCGGTTTGTGGTAAACTTATAGAAAAGTTTTTTGTGAAAGAGGTTTTTGCCATGCAGCTGCCGCACCACTGTACCCTTTGCCCCCGGGCCTGCGGGGCCGACCGTGCCGCAGGGCAGCGGGGCTTCTGCGGGGCCGATGATACCCTGCGGGTGGCCCGCGCCGCCCTGCACCACTGGGAGGAGCCCTGCCTGAGCGGCGACCCCAATGCCGCCACCGGGAGCGGCACGGTGTTTTTCAGCGGCTGCACCCTGCGGTGCTGCTACTGCCAGAACTACCCCATCAGTCAGGGTGAGGTGGGCAAGGCGATCACCGCCGAGCGGCTGGCCGATATTTTTATGCAGCTGCAAAACGGCGGCGCCAAAAATCTGAATCTTGTCACGGCGTCCCACTATCTGCCCTGGGTGACAGAGGCACTGGATGCTGCCAGAGCGGCGGGCTTTGCCCTGCCTGTTGTCTACAACACCGGCGGCTATGAAACCGTTGAGGCTGTCCGCGCACTGGCCGGGTATGTGGACATCTGGCTTACCGACTATAAGTATTGCGACAGCACGCTGGCGGCGCAGCTTTCCTGCGCACAGGATTACCCCGCCGTGGCAGATGCCGCCCTGCGCGAGATGCTTGTGCAGACCGGCGCGCCGATCTATGATGCAGACGGCTACCTGCAGCGGGGCGTCATCGTGCGGCATCTGGCCCTGCCCGGCCATGTAGCGGACAGCCGCGCGGTGCTGCAGCGGCTGGCAGCGCTGCGGGCAGAGACGGGTGTGGAATTTATCCCGAGCCTGATGAGCCAGTTCACACCTTTTTATAAGGCGGCCGAGCACGGCTTAGGGCGGCGCATCACGACCTATGAGTACCGGCAAGTCATTGATGAGGCCGTCCGGCTGGGGCTGACCGATGGCTACATGCAGGAAAAGAGCAGCGCCCGGGAGGAGTACACCCCGCCGTTTGATCTGGAAGGGGTATAGGGCTCATCATGATCGTATCCGTTTGCTATCTGCTCCTGTTTCTCTTTGTCGGTCTGCTGCTGGCGCGCCGGGCCGTGCCGGACGCAGACAGCGCCGTCCTCCTTCCGCTGGGGTGCGGGCTTGGGGTATCCCTGCTGGCGGTGCTGCCCGCCCTGTTTGCCCTGCCGTTCGGCTTTACCCTGTCGGCCGCCGGGCTGGCGGGTGCCGCTGCAGCGGTGCTGGGCGGGGTGCTGCTGCGGTGTGGCACACGGCTGCATGGGACCGCGAAGGACCCCGGCTGCGGGGCAAGCTGGGCCTGCCTGCTGCCGGTGGCCGCCGTGACGCTGTTTCTGCTGCACACCCATGTGCTGCACATGGTAAACGGCACCCTCCACACCGGGCAGAGCTGCTACGGCGATATGCCGATGCATCTGGGGTTCATCCGCTATATTGCGCAGAGCGGTGAATTTCCGCCGCGCTATCCCCTGTTGGGCGGCGCACACCGGTTTGGCTACCCGTTCCTCTGCGAAACGGTCTCCAGTGTCTTTCTTCTGCTGGGGGCGGATCTGCGCACCGCTTACCTGCTGCCAATGCTGCCCGCCTTTCTCTCGGTGTACGGCATGTTCTGGCAGCTGGCCCGCCGCGTGACGGGCAGCGCTGCCAAAGCAAGCCTTGCGTTCTATCTGTTTTTTATGGGCAGTGGGTTCGGGTTTGTGTATTTTCTCGGCTCCGCCGCGGATTTTGCGGGCATCTTCACAGGTTTTTACACAACACCGACCAATTTTGTTGAGAAGAACATCGTCTGGGTCAACCCCATCGCAGATCTGCTGATCCCGCAGCGCGCCACCCTCTTTGGCTGGTGCGTGCTGCTGCCCGCCCTGTATCTGCTGTGGCGGTTCTGCTATGAGGGCGAACGCCGCCTCTGGCTTTGGCTGGCTTTGCTGGTGCTGCCTCTGCCGCTTTTGCACACGCACAGCGCACTGGCGCTGGTGCTGCTCTGTCTGGTGAGCGGGCTTTACACATTGACACAGGGCGCACGCAAAGAGACGCTGCTGCCTTGGCTGGGGCTGGCCGCCGTCTGCGGCGCGGCATGGCTTTTCCAGATGCTGCCGACCGTGCTGGCGCAAAGTCTGGACGGTCAGCAGATGCTGCGGCTGCACTTCAACTGGATCAACGGCCAGAATGACGGCACCCTGACGGACAGCTATCTCTGGTTCTACATCAAAAACATCGGCCTTGTGTATCTTCTGTTGATTCCGGCGTTTGTACATGCCAAACCAAAGCAGCGGTGGCTGTACGGCGGCGGGCTGGCGATTTTAACGCTGGCGGAGCTCGTTGTATTCCAGCCCAACAATTATGACAACAATAAGCTGCTGTATGTCTGGCATATGCTGGGATGTGTTCTGGCAGCCCAACTGCTGGCCGACCTGTTTGCAAAGGTGCGCGCCCTGCCCTGGCGGGCGCTGGGGTTGGCGGCCTGCTGCTTTGCGGCGATGTTCGGCAGCGTGCTGACCCTTGGGCGGGAGGCGCTGAGCGACTATCAGCAGTGGAGCGCCGATGACATTGCACTGGCAGCGTATATTGACGAAAACGCCGAGAGCGATGCGCTGTTTTTGACCAGCGACAGCCACCTGACGCCGGTGTTTGCACTGGCGGGACGGCAGATCTTGTGCGGGTCGGGCAGTTATGTCTACTACCACGGCATGGACTACGCCGATGAATACAACGCCATGCGCACCCTGTATGAAACGCCCGACACTGTCACCCTGCAGATCTGGGGCGTACAGTACGCTGTGTTCGATTCCTCCGTCTACAGCCGCTTTGCTGATGCCAACGAGGAATGGTATGCGCAGCGGTACCCCCTGTGGTACGAAAACGGCGGCTGCCGGGTGTATAAGATCCTCTAAGGTCCTTCTATTTTATAGCCCATTTTTTCCGGCATATCGGCGCACTTTTTCACATAGGATTTGACAGAAAATTCTATGCGAGGAGGTCAGGCTATGAAAGGCGACCCTGAGGAGCGCGCTGCTGCGGTGGGGCGGTATATTGTGCAGAGCGGCGCGACCGTGCGGGCGGCGGCAGCCGTGTTCGGCGTAAGCAAATCCACGATCTGGAAGGACCAGCACCGCCTGCGCCGCCAGAATCCCGGCCTTTGGGCCGAGGTACAGGCTGTTGTGCAGAAAAACAAGGCCGAGCGTCATCTGCGCGGCGGCGAGGCCACCCGCCGCAAATATTTGCGGCGATCATCTTGCACAGGTCCGCACAGCACAGTATAATAAAGAAAAGAGTAATCAAAAGGACGGTGCATCTATGAAGCGGCAGGACTACATCAGCTGGGACGAGTATTTTATGGGCATTGCCCTGCTTTCCGCCATGCGGTCAAAGGACAACAACAGTCAGGTCGGGGCCTGCATCGTCAGCCCGGAGAACAAGATCCTGTCGCTGGGCTACAACGGCATGCCCATCGGCTGCAATGACGATGATATGCCCTGGGAGCGCGAGGGCGATGACCTTGAGACAAAATACATGTATGTCTGCCACTCGGAGCTGAACGCCATTCTGAACAGCCCCAATCACGACCTGCGCGGCTCACGGATGTATGTGACGCTCTTTCCCTGCAATGAGTGCGCCAAGGCGATCATCCAGAGCGGCATCAAGGAACTGATCTACCTTTCGGACAAATATCACGACACCCACGCCTGTGTGGCCAGCCGCCGCATGTTCAAGATGACCGGCGTTATGTGCCGGGCCTACCAGCCCACCGGGCGCGAGATCAAACTGGATGTATAAGGAGCAGCAGCTTATGAATACCATCATCATCGGCATTGCCGGCGGCACCGGCAGCGGCAAGACCACCCTGACCGAAAAGCTGCGGGAGCATTTCGGCAGCAATGAGGTCAGCGTCATCAACCACGACAGCTACTATAAGCGCCATGACGAGCTTCCCTATGAGGAGCGCTGCAAGCTGAACTATGACCATCCCGACAGCTTTGACACGGCGCTGATGATCGCCCATCTGCAGGAGCTGCGCGCCGGGCATCCGGTGCAGGTGCCGGTGTATGATTACACCATCCACAACCGCAGCAACCAGACCGTGCTGGTGCAGCCCGCACCTGTCATCATCGTTGAGGGCATTTTGATCTTCGACTCCCCCGAGCTGTGCGAGCTGATGGACATGAAGGTCTTTGTGGACACCGATGCCGATGTGCGCATCCTGCGCCGCATCGTCCGCGATGTCAAGGAGCGCGGCCGCACGCTGGACAGCGTGGTAAGCCAATACCTGACCACCGTCAAGCCGATGCATGAGCAGTTTGTCGAGCCGAGCAAGCGCAAGGCTGACCTGATCGTGCCCGAGGGCGGGCGCAACCTCGTTGCGCTGGAGCTGCTCATCAAGTGGGTAGACAATCACCTGCACAACGCAGAATAAAAAACAAATCCGGCAGGCGCTTTTTGAGGCGTCTGCCGGATTATTCGTTGCAGCAGGTTTATTGTCTGGGTATCTTTTACGCCTGTGCCTCGCTCGGATGCGCCACAGGCGGCATCTTGGTAAACAACGCCTTCAGCACAAGCGGCGTGGCAACGCTGGACACCACGATCAGCAGAATGACCGCCGTGAAATAGACGGGATCGACGACGCCGACCTCCAGCCCCTTCTGGGCCACGATCAGGGCGACCTCGCCGCGGGTCATCATGCCGACACCGACCTTGAGGGAATCGCCCCAGTTGAAGCGACAGACTCTGGCCGCCAGACCGCAGCCGATGATCTTGGTCAGCAGGGCCACCAGAACAAAGCAGATGCAGAACAGGAAAATTTCCGGCGTCAGGCCGCTGATGTCGGTTTTCAGACCGATGCTGGCGAAAAACACAGGGGCAAAGATGACATAGTTGCTGATGTCAACGCGGCGCTCGACATACGGTGCGTCCTGCATCGTGCAAAGAACGATGCCCGCAATGTACGCGCCGGTAATATCGGCAATGCCGAAGTACCGCTCAGCGATGTAGGCCATGGCAAAGCAGAACGCAATGCTGACGATGGTGATGCGCTGGGTATGGGGGTTGCGGGCGTCGAGCCACTTCATCGCAAAGTGGATGACAAGGCCGATGCCGACAGCAACCAGGAAGAAGAGCGCCGTCTGGATCAGCACACCGCCGATGCCGGTACCCTCGCCCGAGCTGGCGCCCAGCACGCAGGTCAGCACAATGATGCCGATGACATCATCAATGACCGCCGCGCTGACAATGGTCGTGCCGAGGAAGCTTTTCAGGTGGCCCAGCTCCTGCAGCGTGGCCACCGTGATAGATACGCTGGTGGCCGTCATGATCGTGCCGATGAACAGCGCGCGGTAAAACTCCGGGCTGCCCACGGCCGAAAAGCCATAGAATGCGCTGTAGAGCAGCGTGCCGCCCACCAGCGGCACAAAAACGCCGATGCAGGCGATGAGGGTCGCAATGGGGCCTGCGCGCAGCAGCTCCTTCAAGTTTGTGCCAAGGCCGGTCGTAAACATCAGCAGCACAACGCCGATCTCCGCAAAGGTCGAGATTGCATCACTGGTCTGCACCAGATTCAAAAGGCAGGGCCCGATAAGCAGGCCGGCAAGGATCTCACCCACGACCTGCGGGGCCTTGCATTTACGGGCGACCAGCGCAAAGAACTTTGCGCTCAGGATAATGATCGCCAAATCTCGAAAAATGGAATACATGAACTATCCTCTCTCCTTACAGCATGGTAATTCTCTCCGGCATGACCACATAATGCCCGCTGCCGATACGCCGAGCGCGATGATGCCCTTATAGTTTTAGCACTATACGCCGCCGTTTGCAAGAGGATAAAACGCGCAAAATATGCAGTTTGAGCGCACAATTTGCATGCACTTTGCCCATGCCGTCCACAGCCGCGAAAAACTTTTAAAAAACCGCAAAATAATGCTTGACATTTCCCGCGCACATTGTTATAATAGCTCATGCAGTCAGGCGCTGCGCAAAAAGAATATGGAAAGATGGCTGAGCTGGTCTAAGGCGCACGACTGGAAATCGTGTAGGGCCC
>OLPO01002054.1_pt1 | contig 12945 bp, 19 predicted proteins | sample 1672831 | NCBI WGS metagenome assembly OLPO01 (sample SAMEA3136728, study PRJEB25190) | human gut metagenome
GAGGAGAATGAAGTGTCGATCGCCATACCATCATTGGAAGCCACTTGTCATTCTTTGAATGGCTGGTGGAGCCTCACTGTTAATAGCAATCATAATGGTTGATTTTGGAGTCTTTGCATTAGTTAAACAAAATGTTGCCCCTCAATATTATATTGATGCAAATGGTGTAGAACGACAAGTAAAGTTGATAAGGATTAATGACCGACTTGTTTATGACAATATAACAAAAGCTGTATATTGGAATGACAAGGCACATGGAGATGATGGACATATGACTGAATATCTTGGAGAACATCTAAGACCATGTAAATACGTTAATGGAAGAATTGTGGAGAAAAAAGGAGATTAATCATGTTAACGAAAATATTGCATTGGATTGATGATAAGCTTTTGGGTGAATATATTGTCCTAGCAATTATATGTATCATTGTATTAATTGGAGGCTTCTGGCTTTATAAAGCCGATAATCAGCAAAAATCAGATCGATATTATATTGACGAAAAAGGAATTCAACGGGAAGTAAAATTTGTGAAAATCAATAACTATTTATATTATGATGATTATACAAAAGCAGTATATTATCAAAAGTCTTCAGCTAAAGCTGCATGTATGGTTCAATACGTTGGAAAGCATCTAAGACCGTGTAAGTATATTAACGGAAGAGTTGTAGAACAGAAAAATTAATAGGAGGAAAAAATCATGTCATATACAGTATACAAACAAAAATATCCGGAGCTTCTTTGTCCACATTGTAGAAAACGAACCTCATATCAGATTCATGATCACATGAAAGAAGAAGATATCAAAGGAATTCAATTTCAATGGAAAGAAACATATGGTATCTGCGATGAATGTGGGAAAGAAATCTTTTTGCCAGAAATCTATGATCAAAACATGGAGAATCTTGATAAAGAATTTTGGAAACATTATAATGAAGAAAAGAAGCGTGAAAATAAAAAGGAGAATTAGCTATGAGAGAGCATTTATTTTTAAATCCAAATGAATATCTTACAGTAGAAGAATTTCATCTGATCCGAAAAATGGATCTTCCGCAGGATTTTCTTGATTTCTTAGAGATCGGGTTTCGAACAGGATTAAGATTAAACGATATCTTGAATTTAAAAAAAGAAAATATTGATCTGCAAAAAGAAAGAATTGTTGGAAATGCACAGAAAACAAATCTCTCAATGGATGTTGCATTAGATAAAATATCCTTGGACATCTTAAAACGCCGTCTTGAAAACACTGAAACAAACAATTTATTTGCCGATAAATTTGGAAATACTTATAAACCTGGTTATTTTGGAAAATATTATGAAAAAGCTCATAAAAGCATGTATCCTGATTTACTAATCCACAAAGATATTATTTCAATTCGTAGAGGAAATCGTGACCTTTTATACACGCATGATGTGTCTATTGCAGAGATAGAATATCGTCAATGTTTTCGTAGTGCTTATGATGATGATCTATATGTAGAAGATCAATCTGATTCCCTTTATGTAATTGACACATTCTAGAAATAAAAAGGAGAATTAATTATGGCAAAAACGAATTCTAAAGTAGATACAGAAAATGAAAAAAGTTACCTTACGATTGAAGAATTCAATGCAATTCGGAAAATGGATTTTCCAAAAGATTTTTTGGATTTCTTGGAGATTGGTTTCAGAACCGGATTAAGAGCTGCTGATATTTTGAATCTAAAGAAAGAGAATATCGTACTGACAAAAAATGATGATGGTTCTCTAACTGGACGGATTCATGGAACTGCTTTAAGAACAAAGACACAGACTCCAATCAATATCAGATTAGATCAAAAATCATTATCCATTTTGAAAGATCGTTTGGAGAATACAAAATCAGATTTCTTGTTTGCTAACAGGTCTGGAAATCCTTATGCGAATGAATACTTCAAAAAATATTTTCGAAAAGCATTTGATCAGCTATATCCAGATATGAAATTTCATAAAAGTATTCAGGCAATTCGTTCAGGAAATCGTAAATTCTTGGAAATGTACAATGTTAATCATTCTGAAATTGATTTTCGACAATGCTTAACGATATACGGACCTACATACACATTCATGGTAGAACAATCTGCATCTGTTAACGTAATTAACAAATATCTGAAATAAAGGAGAATAATTTATGTATTCATTGAATCAGGAGAAACCATGGTATCTTACTGACGAATGGTATGTTACCGTAGAAGAATTTGATGCAATTCGAAGAATGAATTTTCCAAAAGATTTCATCGATTTTTTCGAAATCGCATTTCGTACAGGATTACATGAAAAAGATATTCTAAATCTAAAAAAAGAAAATATAAATCTTGAAAAAGATGAAGATAACAATATTGTCAGTGGCCGAATTTATGGAAACTCTATAAAATTTAAGACTCCCATTAATGTGAAGTTAGATCAAAAATCTTTATCCATTTTAACAAAACGAATGGAAAATACGAAAATAGAATTTTTGTTTGTCAACGAATTAAATCATCCTTATTCTATTTTATATTTTCAAGAATATTTTTATAAAGCATTCGAACAATTATATCCAGACAAAGAGATACGTAAACACATGTGTTCAATTCGAGCAGGGAACCTTAAATTTTTGGAGAGTCATAATGTAAAATATTTTGAAATTAAGTTTCGACAACGAATGAATACACATGATCCCGTACATTTTTATATGGAAGACCAATCTGAATCTGTTAATGCAATTGATAAGCATCTGAAATAATATAAACACAATTGTTGCATCATTTGTTGCAACATGTCAATTAGAACAGCAACTTTTTCGCTGTTCTTTTTTTATCATTTTTCCCATCTTTCATATTTACCATGTAGAACATGACGAATAGAGAGAAAGGAGAAAATGATAATGAAAGAGATCAAAGATTTCGGAGAAAAAATCGGAGGCGCAAGAAAAGATGTATGGGCATTAAGAGGACTGATCTTGGATGATATTCTCAAAATGACATCAGGAGAAAAAGTAAAATACATTAAAAGGGATAATATCTGGAAAAAAATCGATGAGAAATCTCTTTTAAAGACACAGCCAAGAATTTACGTATATTGGCTGAAACAGATTCATTCCTGTATTTATCCTGATTTGAAATATATTGGATCGGATGAAGCAGCGATTGAGAAATATATCAAAGGAGTTACTTCTTTTCGTGATTATATCTTAGGCGCTGTAAATGCTGTCGAAGCTGCAAAATTAAATGAAGATATGCTGTATGGAAAGATATTTCATCATTCCCATGGAGTATATTATGAATTAAACGATGAATTCCATGGGGTGATCAATGGTCGTAAATTGTTAAAGTTGCATAATAAAAGCAATAACTCTTTTTCCCGTTTAAAAGAGGAAATGGACAAGAAGGGATTTGGTTGGACCAAAGAAGAATTCTATCGACACGATTATGAAATCCAATACATGGATGGGATAAATTGTAGAATTGAAAAAGCTGATTTGAAAGAAACATATTTAGTCATTCGAAAAGGATATTCAAAATTTTTTTATTCCTTGAAGGATATGGATTTATCAGGTGTTTCAATCGACCAATATGTATTATTGAATAAACAATCTCATTCAGTAATTGCATTTGATAAATACAAAGAGATTTTGGAAGATATAATCGATCACATAGTAAAATTAAGAGTTGAATCTGAAGCAAAAAAACCAAAAAAATCAAATTCCAGAAAACAGAAGAAAGGGAAATGGATTCCACCTCAGTTAACTCATTTAAAGAGAGAAGGAAAAGATCATCGTCATGGTCACAATGTGACAGGAGATGATTTTATGAAATGCTTTGGAATCCGTGGAGGAGAATTTGGAAACTGGACCAATGATCACGATCGCCAGGTCAATCTGAATATGGCATTTGATGCCTTTTGTGATATGGCTGATGCTTTAAATATTTCAAGAAGAGATATTGGATTGATCGGATTAGAAACAGGAGCACTTGCAATCGCATTTGGAGCCAGAGGTCGCAGTGGAGCATTGGCTCATTATGAACCCGAAAGAGAAGTGATCAATCTCACTAAAATGAAAGGAGCAGGATCGCTTGCCCATGAATGGGGACACGCATTGGATGATTATATCGGAAAAATGTCTGAAATTCATAGATTTGGAAAACTTGCATCTATGACTCTGGTTGATCAGAAAATTCCAGATTGCTTTCGTTCTGTTATTCATGCTTTGTGTCTGAATGAAAATCATGGAATCACAAAGTATTATTCAGATTCCAGTACTTTTGGTGAAATGTTTAATGCATCTGGTCATGGTTATTGGACAAGTAATGAGGAGCTATTTGCAAGAGCGTTTGCCTGTTATGTAAAAGACAAGCTTTCTGGAAGAAATGATTATTTAGTTGGACATGCTGATGTTGGAAAAGCGGAACATCAAGGAAAAACAATTTATGTCTATCCGGTAGGAGAAGAAAGAAAACAGTTTGATCAAAAAATGGATGAAATGATCCAGGGATTAAAAGAAATCGGATATCTTCATGATCCAATCGAAGCATATGAGTTTGAAACGCCAGAAGCAAAACTTCATGTTTCGAAAGAAATCGGGATCAAAATTACGAATGTGCATCAGATGTCATTTGCAGACTTTGGAATCTAATCTTATAATTTTCTCAAAAGGAATGGATGAGCGTGCTGCTTGTCCATTTTTTTATATGTGAAAAACAAAACCTGAAATTTCTCTCATATTTGTATTAGAAAAAGCGAAAGGAGACCAGCTATGAATATTGAAAAAATAGAACATGACGATTGTGTAAATGTAACACTTGATACAGAAGAAGTCAAATGTCTTTGTGAAGCACTTTATGGTGCATTCTATGATAATGAGGACAATCCTGTGTTCAGAAAACTATATAGCGAACTAATCATTGCAAGAGATATTTGTTTATATGGACATTTGGATGATTTTGGGATTGCAAGTGTCGTCAGTTGCGGGGATATCAAAAAAATCAGTGAACAGGCAAAAGAAATCGATCAAACAAGAAAGGAAGAAGCGTAATGTTACATATTAAAAATGATTATTATATCAAAGCAGGAGCAAAATCTTATATTCTGATGAAAAAACTTTCCAAAAAGGAAAAACCGGAAGTGATTGATGCCGAAGATGAAATTGAATCAATTTCTGGGTATAAAAATATCGGATATTATTCAAAAATTGAAACGGCGATCAAAGCAGCCATGGAAGAAATGATCCGTGATCAGATTAATAACAATGCTGATACAGAGTTAAGTGAAATTGTTGAATATATTGCAAAGCTTAGAAAAGAAATGGATGATCTGCTAACTGAAAAAGTGCAGGGATTGTAATTTTTTCTAATGAGGAAGGAGAAAGATCATGGATAATAGTAAAAAATCTTGTGTTTGTCTGGGTGAATTAGAAAAGAAAGAAGATTGTATTGTTGTGACGATCCTGGATGATTCAAACTTTAAAATGGAATTTGGTCGGGCATTTTCTCATATGGCAACACATATATTAGAAAATTTTGAATGGCTTTCTTGCAAACAGGAAAAAGGAATCTTATCAAATTCCAAGAAGAGAATTTTCTATGCGTCCTTAGATCCTGAGAAGAATCGAATGGATCAGGTAAAATTGAAGAAACTATGTGGTTATCTGAAATCAGACAAAATATATTACCGTTTTGAAGAAACACAGGAATTACAGCGTGATTGGATCTCGCATGCAATGAAAAAATGTACAAATCCTCTGGCTCCAAAGGAAATGGGATATAAGTTACCTGTTAACAAATTTGGGAATGTCGATGCGTTTAGAATTTTTCCGGATGGATGGCATGAGACAACACTTACTGTGACTCAGATCAAAAAAAATAAAATTCCGCATTACAAAGCATGTATAGGATTTGATGATTCGCGATATCGTGTAAAACCAATCGTTGTCAATATCATCCCGAATGATTTTTCTGATCGAGAGCAAAAGTATCTGGATGAATTAAAAGAAAAAGCAGAAAAGGAACTGGAAAAGATTAATTCCATAGAGCTAACGCAGAAAATTGTAGCAGAATGCTTATACAGCATTAATAAGGAAGCAAAAAGAAAAAGAGATATTCAGCATAATAGCATTGATCGAGCGTATCACAGTTTTCGTAAAGAATATCCTGCTGCCCATTATCAGTTACATCGTGCGAAAAATGAGAAATTTAAATTATATGATTTAAAGGATGAAGCGTTGCATCTTGCAATCGATTTATGGAATTTGCAGCCAGTTGGATATCATGAATTTCCAGACGCTAACAGAGATATGTATTCCTTAGAAGGATACGATTTTCATATTAATGAAAATATCAGTGATCACTGTCTTGGAAAAATCACTGAAGAAATTGGTGCTGAAAGAAAAAGAGGAATTCCCCCAAAGAAAGCAGTCATGCTTTTGAAAAGATTCGTAAAAGAATATGGAGGATAAAAATGAATAAAGAATTGTGTTTTATTTTGGATAATAAAAATATATATTTAGATCATATATTAGTTGATTATGAATATGTTCCAATTTTTTTCTTATGTAAAGATGATGAGTGTCAATATTATTTGGCATTATGTACAGATATAGAAAATGGAGAATATATTGTTGTAAAGATATCTTTATTAAATGTTTATAACTTATTACATGGAAATATTGCAATGAGGGATGTAATCTTAAATCAGAAAATATTTTGGAAAGTTGTTTCTGGTGACGAAATAAAAAATGATATTGTAAATGAATATCCAATTGATTATATAAATCATCAAGATTTGCCGGAGAAGGATGCAAAGTTTAAAATCCTTCAGAAACATATAAAAGAGTATGTGCAAAAATTTGATAAAGAGTTCTTTGCATCGGAATAATATGATAAAGAAAAGAGCATAAAATTAAATTTAGGATATTATGGGATTGATGGAGTACCATACGATTTATGCCCGAACTGCAAAACCAACCTATGCACAACAGAAATGCTTGCAAGAAAGAAGATGAAATACTGTCAAGAGTGTTGTCAGAAATTAGATTGGAGTGAAAATGATGAGTGAAATAAAATTTTCAGATGGGATTGAAAAAATAAAAGAAGATTATAACAAGATTATTTATCCAGAAGAACTGTTAGATAAAAAATGCGCTGGGTGCGTAAGATGCGAAAAAAGAAATAGTTATGGTCGCAAAAAAATATGGTTATCACTGTATGATGCAAAATTATGATATAGACATTGACCCAACGGATAAGGCTTGCGTTCATTGGTGGAATAAAGAAGAACATGAAAGAATTGAAAGACTGAATGATGAAGCACAAGAGAACAGACGTAAAGAATTATGGAAGATATACGCAAAGAAAGATCCAATCAAACTTCCAATAGTGAACGATGGGTACGGAATGATTCCAGAGTGTCCTATATGCGGAGAAATGCCATATAGCACAGAACAATGTTATTGGTGCGGTCAGAGATTCGTGCAGGACGAAGAAGTGGAAGAATACGCAACACCACAAACAATAAACGGTAATTGCTTTAATTGCGGTGCAGATGTTGTAATACATGTGTCGAAATACAACGGTCACAAGTCATATCATTGCAATAAATGTGGTTGCTCGATAATGGGATAAGTTTGACGGAGTTGATTGCAGCGTGGATATTTACAGAATCGTGGAAGCACAGCTGACAGCGTGTGATGTGGAAAAGGTTATTGAAGACAGAAGAGAATAATATAGTAGAAAGTAGGTGAAATTATGGCAGTTTATGTAACAGGTGATACTCATGGAGATTGGATGAACAGGCTTAAAACTGACTCATTTTCAGAACAGAAAGAAATGACAAAAGATGATTATGTGATTATCTGTGGAGATTTTGGACTTTGGGATAATTCTAACAGAGAAAAATATAATCTCGATTGGTTAGAAGACAAACCATTTACTACATTGTTTGTGTCAGGTAATCATGAAAATTATGATATTCTCGATTCACTTCCAGTTTCTGAGTTGCATGGTGGTAAAGTGAATTTTGTAAGACCATCAGTAATTCATCTTATGCGTGGGGAAGTATTTAATATAGAAGATAAAACTTTTTTTACATTTGGCGGAGCAAGTAGTCATGACATTCGTGATGGTATTTTAGAAGCAGATGATCCGAGAATTAAGTCCTGGTATAAGGATTATACAAAGTTGTTTCGTATCAATCATGTTTCATGGTGGGATAGAGAATTACCAAATGAAGAAGAAATGAATAACGGACTGAAAAATTTGGAGAAATATAATAATAGAGTTGATTACATTATTACTCATTGTCCGTATACTTCACTTCTTAAACAGATGGATGGTGGTTCTGGATTGTATGATAGTGATAGGTTGACCGATTATTTGCAGAAAATTAAACAGACAGTTGATTATAAGCATTGGTTGTTTGGTCATATGCACATTAACCAGACTTATCATTGGGAAAGAGCAACATGTATTCACGAACAGATAATCCGAGTTTTATAAACTTGCAAGAGGATTTGTACCATTTGGAGGTGAAAATGACAACATGAATATTTCTAATGGGATTGTCTGGATTGTATTTGACAATCACGACAAACTGGTAGGGTGTTTCACGAAAGAGGAATTTGCGAAAGCAGCTTGTTCCGGGCATACAGGCTGGTATTATCAGGGGCGTCATACCGTAAAATAGAGAGGTCCTGCTTTACCCTTAATTGGAGTGATGAAACAGGCAGTGTAATGATTGTCTGTTTTTTATATATGAAGAATCTTTTTCGCGAAAAATCTCATATTTATATTAGAAAAGGAAAATCGAAAGGAGTAAAGAAAATGAGTTGCCATCAGATTGGACATGCAGCGAACCATATGGTAAACTGCATCTTTAAAAAATACGATAATGGAGAATTTGGAAAAGATACAGCAAAAGATCTGATCCGGACTGCTGTGGATTTAATTGGATACTGTGATGGAAATGAATATGAAGCATATGAAACAGCAGGTAGTTGCAGATGTGGAAACTGCTTTAAAAAAATGAAAATAGGAGAGAACTTGTACCAACCAAGCTATTCTTTAAAGAATAGCATTGATTTGGAAGAATATATGGAAAATTGTGCTTATGATGTTTTCTGTGAAGATTGTGTAAAAAAGATTTTTCCGGAATCTGTAGTAGAAAATATATTAACTGAAGAATGCTTATATGAGACTGTGTACGATACATGGGATTAAAATGAAATTTAATCAACGAAACAGGTAGTGTAATTACTATCTGTTTTTTTATATATGAAAAATCTTTTTTTTAAAAAAACTCATATTTGTAATGTAGAAAAAAATAAGAAAGGAGTTTTATATGAAAGGTTTCGAAAATATTAACATCAGTGAGCATTGCAAACAACGATATGTAGAGCGCATCAAAGACATTACTGATCGACAAGAGTTGCGTAGATATATTGTTTTGTATGAGCAGGATATCATTCAAAATATTCGGAAAATGCTACAATTTGGCGAAATTATCTACACAGGAAAAAACTTCGAGGCAAAAGACAATAAGATCATACATATTATTTTAAATGGAGCCTGGTTAGTTTTTGTCGGAAAGGATTCACAAACCGCGATCACTATGTATAAGATTGATCTGGGGTTAGATGAAGATTTCAATAAAGATTATATTCAGAAATTTTTGGAAAAATTGAAGAGCATTGATCAGGAATATCAGGAACAGGAAGAAGATATCCGTAACTCGGTTCTTGAAATGGATCAGGAGATGGAAGAATGTGATGAAAAGATCGAAGAACATCAGAAATTGATCCGTGATTATGAAAATAGGAAAGCCGGGATCAAAGAGTCGAAAAAATCATTAGATGTATATCTGAATGAGATCGATCTGAAACGTAGAGATATCATCAGCAGATTAATCTGCAAAAAAGCAATGTAATTTTGGAGGGAACTATGAAAAAAGAACGACTAGAAGAACGATTTGGAATAAAAGTCTTGATCACGATCCTTTGTCTGACCGTGGTACAGCTTGGAAATATTATTCCTATTCCGACAATCAATACAGCATATTTTAGTTATTTAGTTAGTAAAACAAGTGTTTTGGGAATGATGAACCGATTTAGTGGTGGAGCGTTTCAGAATATGACATTATGTGCATTGGGCATCTCTATCTACATATCTGCAAGTATTGTTATTCAGATGCTTACTGTTGTATTTCGAAAATTAGAAGAATTAGAACGAAATGGAGCTTATGGAAAGAAACAGTTAGAACGTATCACAGTTTCATTCAGTATTTTTTTAAGTGTTGTTGGCGCATTTTCTTTTGGAATCATGCTGCGAGCAAATGGGATCTTAAAAGATCAAAAATGGACAACATATCTGATCACCGTTGGATGCCTTTGTTTTGGATCTTTATTACTGATCTTACTTGGAAAAGTTATTGATAAAAAAGGTATTGGAAATGGTATTACGGTTGTATTAATGATGAATATGATCACTTACATTCCAAATGATGTGCAGAGTTTATATTATGGATTTATGAAAAAACATCCTGCATGGATGTGGGTAGCAGCAATTGCTGTTGTCATCATTCTGATCATTCTTGCGATTTTCATGAATGAGATAGAAAAAAGAATCAAATTACAGTACAGCAGTGCTCCTGTAGAAAGTGATTCTGTTAGAGAATCTTCTTATTTATCTATCAGCGGAAGATTGATCAGCGTTATGCCTGCGATCTTAACAAGTACCGTATTTCAGATGATCACATTGTTTTCAGCTTTTGGTGGCAGCAATATCAAATGGGTGCAGTATTTTAATATGTCAAACTGGTTCATGAAAAAACATCCAGAATATATGATTGGATTTGCAGTTTACCTGATCCTTATGATTGCATTTTCTTATTTTTATATTTCTATCACGTTTAATCCATATCAAATGGCTTTCAATTTAAAGAAAGAGGGCGTTGTGATCGAAAATGTAAGACCTGGAGAGGAAACGATCAAATATCTGAAAAAATCCGTGAATCAGATTGTATGGATCTGTATCGGGTTATTATTTGTACTGATCACAGTTCCAATGGCAATTACAGGATTATCTAATGTATCTTCTTTAAATTCTGGCGGAACAACACTGATCATTATTGTTGGAGCGATGTTAGAAACGGTTCGTTCATTCAAAGGAGAATGCTTAATTGTAAATTATCGCAAAAAATCCTGGCTCAGAAAGGAGAAAAAACATGTATCTTCCAAACGCAAAAAATCTTGCTAAATACTTTGTCACAATCGTTGCTGGAACAGCTTTATGTTCTGGATTTATAACAGTTGTCAGTTATGCAGCAAACTTTGTAATCTCAAAGATCTAAACAAAAACAGGTGGATTTTTCTACCTGTTTTTTATATGTGAAAAATCTTTTTTTTGAAAAAACTCATATTTGTAATGTAGATAAAATAAGAAAGGTGGAGAATGTATGAAAGTAAGTGAATTCCAGTACACAAATCCTCATTTAACAGAAATGGTATTTATGGAAAATCCTAATTTTGTGATGAACAAAGAAAAAATTGAAATAACAGAAAATATTCTTTCAAATATCAAAAAAATTGAAGGAAATCATGCAGTGATCAGTGTGTCTTTGGTATTAGGTGATCTTGACGATTTTGAAAATGATCAACCTTTTGCATTAAAATGCACCGTAGAAGCAGAATTTGAATGGAGTGAAAAGATACAAAATGATGGGAAGATTGATATTTTGTTAGAAAAAAATGCTCAGGCACTACTGATCGGATATTTAAGACCGATCGTTGCAAACATTACAAATGTTTCAAAATTTCCAGTGTATAACTTGCCATTTATCAATCTAAACGAATAAGGAGAAGAATATGAATGCAAATAATGTTCCGATCATCAATCTGAAAAAAGAATCTTTGATCAATGCTTTTCAAAATTATATGGGAAGATCTTTTTCAAATGACAAGATGCTCCGTTTTTTGAGTGCTTATAATGCAACTCTGCTCGCAATGATAGCAACAAAAAAAGAGTTCACAAAAGAAGAAAAAGAAATGCTTCAGGAAGTCCTGACTCTTCTCCCCCGTTTTTCCTGTATCATCCATTATAACGGAAACAGCTTTGACCTTCCCGTCCTCACCAGGCGATGCACTGCCCTTGCGCTTCCCCTGGATCTTTCTTCGTCGGAAAGCATCGACCTCTACCGCTGCTTTGCACCTTTAAAAAAACTTTTGGGCTTTCCGCATCTGGATCAACGCTCTCTGGAAGGATTTCTCGGACTGGAACGGAGCGGAGCATGGAACAATGATCTGCTCCTGCTTCCCGGCCTTCTGGCTTTTTTTCCGTATCTTTCTCTTCTCGACGGAGGCTTTACCGTTACCCAGGCAGTCTTTAAAGGAGAAACTGCCGATCAGCCGGTTCTTTCCGTACAGGCAGAGCTTCAGCACCCGGTTCCGAAGCCATTCTCCCTGCATCTTCCACAGGGGTATCTTTCCTGTCAGGAAACCAGGTTCGGCTTCCTTTTATACGGGATCCGCGATACACTGAAATACTATTATCCGGATTATCAGAATTACTATTATCTGCCAGAAGAAGATCAGGCCATTCACAAAAGTGTAGCCGACTGCGTAGATCCTGCTTATCGGAAAAAGGCTACCAGAAATACCTGCTATATAAAGAAAACCGGCATTTTCCTTCCACAGCCTTCCCCCTGGTTTCATCCGGTCTTTTATCGGGACCGGAAGGATAAAACCTGCTATCTTCTCATGGATGACAGACTGCTCCAGCAGCCGCAGCTGCTTCATGACTGCGTCTTTCATTCCCTAGTATAACGTTTCGAAAATAACTGGACCATTCACGCAGGATGCAGATTCAACTGTGCAATCGGATTTGCAGACAAGTCAATATAGCAGATACTTAATTTTCGCTGTACTATGCAACGGTATTTTACAGTTCTGAATATAGGGTGC
>OLPO01002056.1_pt1 | contig 12930 bp, 7 predicted proteins | sample 1672831 | NCBI WGS metagenome assembly OLPO01 (sample SAMEA3136728, study PRJEB25190) | human gut metagenome
GGTATGATAGGGGTCTCCAAAACCTTTGGCGGGAGTTCGATTCTCTCATCCCCTGTTGACTGAATGGTCTCGCAAAGCCTATAAACACGGGCTTTGTGAGGCTTTTTTATTTTCTTGATTCTTGAGAGTAATCACCATAGTAATCACCTAATAATTAATTGCCTGTTCTATCTGTTTTTTTCGCTCAGATTTTTGTTGAATGTCAAATTGATAATACCCTTTCGTTGTTTTGATAGCTTTCATTCCTTTTTTGACATGAGAGAAGAGTTATTTTTGATTAAATAGATTGTTACATTCGTCTATAGTAGTGTTAATGTTACAAGAATATACACGTCGACTACAGAATCTGTTTTCCAAAAACGAATAGATAGGTATATTGAACAAAAAAATATTAGGAGTACAACGTAATATTAGTTATGTTGTAGACAAGGAAGATTCTGAGAGGTATACTTGACCTTAAGAAAAAGGCGTTGTGAAATAAGGCTATTTATCATCTGACATGAAGGTAATTTTTGTCTAATCAATTGCCGTTTTTGTGCAATTTATAATGAAACAGGTCATATTTAACATATTAACAAACAAAACAAATGTGAAAAATCAGTTTACAACATAACTGATATTATGTTGTATTGATTTTGCAATGGATAAGGAGTAACGATGGCATATACTGTAAGAAAACTACTTGAATCAGAACAGTTTCCAAAAATGAAGCTGCGTTGCGGTGAAAAAGGTCTAGATTTGGAAGTGAAAGGCATTCGAATAATCGAAATTGAAGATATGGAGCGATACCTGACGGGTGGTGAAATACTCATAACCAGTTTTCCGGTATATTTATCATGCAGTGATCGAGAAGTAGAGCAGCATTTTGAAGATTTAGTTAAAAGTGACATAAGTGGATTCATTGTAAAGAAAAGAAAAGAATATGATCCTACAGGACACAGATTGAGTTTATTAGAAAAACACTGCAAAAAATATGAAATTCCTCTGCTAGAAATTCCAGAAGATTCATATTACTGGGGAATTATCCGCTATGTTATAATGCAGGTATTCGATAAAGCTACTGCACGATTAAAGTATTTTAAGATTACACATGATAGTTTTAATACGTTTATTTTAAAAAATAATGGATCAAGTAATACAGCAAGTGATATTATCAAATTTTTAAGTATCATGATCGAGAATCCTGTTGTATTGTATTATGGTAATCTTAATTGTATGGTTTCAACAAACTCGGACAACTCCAAGTTAATATTGTCAGATGAAATTCAGCCATATAAACCCAATATTATTACGAAATTTCAATATATGAAGCAGATGAAAGGAAGCTGTGTTCAATATGTAGTGAAATTTGCCATATTGAGTGAGGTGGAAATATATATAACAATAACAGAAGAAAATAGAGAACTGACAGAACTTGATTATATGGCAATCGAAAATGCGATTATTAACTTGCAGTATGGATTTTTGAGTGAATTTGCACAGGATGAAGTGAAAAAGAAGTATCAGAGAGATCTTATCCATAATATTCTGAATGGATTACTGAGTTCGAAAGAAATGACTGAAGCGGCATCACAGCTCGGAATGAAAGAAAGCGATACTTACAGGGTTGTTGATTTTCATACCATCAAAAAAATGTACAAAGAAAATATACAAAAGAACAGCTTCACGAAGTAGGTGTTATCGAGGGTGAATTGATGCATCTTTTGCCGGATGCGCTTATTTACAGAAATATGGATCAGATTGTTATGATTCAACAGGTAGATTCCAATCAGACAGAACTGGAGTATCAGAAAGAGATGGAAGAAGTAGAGGATGTTATCCAGCGAAGCATCCTTTATAGAAAGAAAGATACAGACTTTCAGATTGGTATAGGAAAAAGTGTGGAAGGGTATCAACGGCTGAAAGAATCTTATCACGAAGCAAGTCGGGCTATCAAGTATATAGACATTATCCGTCAGGTGACTGGTGATAAGAATAAGTCAGTAGTACATTATTCGAACCTCGGATTTTTCCAGATATTCGGTGAAATTGATGATGTGACGGAACTGGAAAGATACATTCCGGAAACATTAAAGAAATTATATTTATATGATGATGAACATAAGGGAGAATTGATTACAACCTTGCAGATGTATCTTAGAAATAACCAAAGCATCAAGAAAACTGCAGGTGCAATGTTTGTTCATTATAGAACGATATCTTACAGGCTTGAAAAAATAAAACAAATTTCCGGAATAAATTTTGACGATGCAAATGAAGTACTGGCAGTCAGTAATGGCCTGATTATTTATAAAATGTTAAAAGAAATAGAATAGAAAAAGAAAGAGAAATCGTGTTGAGGCATGGTTTCTTTTTTTATTGATTTTGAAAATTATATAAATGTGGTGGAACACTTTTTACAAAAATTTCTCAAAAAGATTTCCGCTTTGTAACATTACTATTTTTAAAGAAAAGAACTACAATACACTCGTTTAAACGGAAACCTTGAATATCTAAGTTTGAATATGGAAGCGTGAATGATGAAAAAACAGGTTGATATTGAGACAGAAAAAAAAGCAATACAGGAACCATCACTTGCACAGGATATCATTCAGTTGCTTTTGAAGATTGTGATTATTATTTTTGCAATCATTCTTATTTTTACATTCCTGTATGGAATTGCAAGAATCAATGATGTATCTATGAAACCGGCAATCAAAGATGGAGATCTGGTCATGTATTACAGGCTGGATAAGAGATTTGTATCTGGTGATGTGGCAGTATTTGAAGACAATGGAAAGAATACAACAGGTAGAGTTGTTGCAGTTGCAGGGGACACCGTAGATATTACGAAAGATGGACTGAAGATAAATGGTGCAGACCAGGTATCACAGGATATCTATTTTGATACCACTCAATTTAAAGATGGAGTGGATTTCCCGATAACAGTCGGAGAAGGTCAGGTATTTATACTTGGCGATAACAGACCGCAGGCATCGGACAGTCGAACATTTGGCTGCATTGATTTGAACGATGTCAAAGGAAAAGTTATAGCGGTTATTCGGACCAGAGGAATATAATCCCCTCCTCCGTTAATCAAATATAAATCAATCTAAATTTTACAAGGGAGGAATTATTATGAGCATCAAAACATTATCTAAAAAAATGCTCGCTATTGTCGCAGCAGGTGCTATGACAATGGGACTTGCAATGCCGACATCGGTATTTGCAGCAGAAGGGGACACGGCAACCAAGGTAACAGAAGCCTACATCAGTAAAACCTTTAATAGAGAGGTTGCAAAGGACGAGACATTTTCTTTTACAGCTACACAGGTGACCGGTAATACTGCGGATGTTACTATTCCGAATATTAGCTTTTCAGGCACTGAAACAGGAACTACAACACAAAGAGCTCAAGTTTCATTCCCAACAAATTGGCCAGATGCTGGTAAATACGAATATACAGTAAAAGAGACAGCAGCTGCCCCTGCAATTACTGATGGGGAGCACCAGAAAATGATTATGTCACAGGCTGAATATACAATGGATGTATATGTTATAAATGGTGACAATGGACTTGAGATTTCTAACATTATCGTTAATAAGACAAAAGACGATAAGGGAACAGCAGCAACAGGTAAAGTAGACATCAGTAATACGGATAAGAACGGATTTAATTTTACTAACACCTATGTACAGGAAGCTGGTACCGGTATTGATCCGACAAATCCAGATCCGACCTATAAGACCGATGGTTCTTTAAATGTAACTAAGGCAATCAAGGCAAATGGTGGAACAGTAGATGCAGATAAAGACTTCGATTTCACAGCAACATTTACTTTCCCAAAAGGAACAGATGCAACTACACTTGGTGGTGTAAAAGATGCTGATGGACATGTTATTTCAATCAACGAAAACGGAACTTGTACATTTAAACTGAAAGCAAACAAAAATATGAAATTTACAGGTGTGCCGGTAGGAACAAAGATCAATGTAACTGAGTCTGCAACACCAAACTATAAAGGAAGTGCAGTAAGCGTATTTAACGGACAATCACAGCCTAAAGTAGAGGCTGCTAAGTACAATATGGCTCTTACTGTTACAAATACACTTGGACAGAAACAGAATAAAGTTGATGTAACCAACACATATGATTACGTACCGACAACTGGTATCATCATGAACACTCTTCCATATGTTCTGATGATCGCTCTTTGCGGTGCAGCACTGATGGCATTCGTTGCTTTCAAACGCAGAAGATTACAGAAATAATTTTATAAATGAACCGGGAAAGGGGATGTGTGCGGCGTTGCTCCGCCGCATTCCCTTTTTCTAAATCAAGAAGAAAAGCAGGAATATTTCATATGAAAAAAATAGCAAAGTTCATAGTGAAGGGAATCGATTATATGGTAAATCTGATAGCATTGTTGCTGGTTCTTATGACAATGTTCCTGTCATGCTATATGTTATGGGATTCAAACCAGGTTTATCAGGCGGCAGATGCGAAAAACTATGAAGCCTATATTCCAACAGAAAAACATACAAAATCATTTGAAGAATTACAGAAAATTAATCCGGATGTGATTGGCTGGATCCGGGTGAACGATACCAATATCAATTATCCGCTGTTACAGACAGATGATGATGATACTTATATGAATACAGATGCAGAAGGAAACTATTCTTTAAGTGGAGCTATCTTTTTACATTGTGGTAATAAGCCAGACTTTTCAGATTTTAACAATATTATTTATGGTCATCACATGGAAAAGGAAAAGATGTTCGGTGATATCGGTAATTTTACGGATGAGACATATTTTGATGAGCATCCGTATGGAAATCTTTTCTTTGACGGAAAAGATCATGGAATCGAATTCTATGCATTGATGCAGGTAGATGCCTATAATGAAACGATTTTCAATGTGTGCCCAGACACATCAGAGGCAAAGCAAGCGTATCTGCTGGAAATAATAGACAATGCTTTATATAAACGAGAGTTAAACATTACAGAAGATGATCATCTGGTTTTGCTGACCACATGTACATCTGATATGACAAATGGAAGAAATGTATTAGTGGGAAGGCTGACAGACCAGGTTTATCCGGAAAAAGAAAAAGCAAAGAATCTTGGCACGGGAATTGATCAATTAAAAGATATGATTACGAATGTTCCAGTTATCATTTGGATGATTCTGATTATTATAGTCTTACTACTGTTGAATAGACAAATAGGAAGAAGGGAAGGAAAAAACATGAAAAGAATTGAGTTAAAAAAAGTCAGCATTGTGTTCCTGACCATGCTTCTTTTCCTGAGCATACAGATACCAGCCTATGCAGCTGATACTGATACTACAGTGAAAATACCAGTGGAACAGGTATTTAACAGCCAAAACAAGGATGCTTCGGATGAATTTATGTATGCTTTGCTAACAGATCAGTCAGATGCACCAATGCCTGATGGCAGCAGTAATCAGCGATATGTCTGGAACATGAAAGGCAATATAGCTGCGGAAATTACCATGAATATCAGAAATGCAGGTCAGTATCATTACAAAATCTGTCAGATAACAGAGAAGAAAGAAAATTATAGCTATGATGAGAGAAACTATGATATTACAGTGGAAGCATTTTATAATGCAGATAATCAGTTGAAAGTAATAACGGTGGTTGAAAACCAGGATGGAGAGAAAGTTTCAGGAATTTCTTTTAAAAATAGTTATACTTGGCAGGGAAAAGATAAATCTGGACCATCATTGATATCAAAAATCAGTAAGAGCAATAGTGTAAAGACTGGAGATGATAGTCCTATCATGGGATATTTTACATTATTACTGGGTTCATTGGTTTGCCTGATTGCTTTGATCAGAGAAAACCAGAGAAAGAAGAAGGGAGATGCAGAAAATGAGGCACAATAAGTGGAATAAATGCTTGAAAATTGCATGTTCCTGGATTTTGATTTTTTCTATGTGCTTTTTATCTCTGAATACGGTAAATGCATCAGCTGAAGATACAACTGCTTTTGAATCAGAAAGTGAAACCGGAGATACCGAAGCATTTACAAGTGATACAGAAATCTCGGATACAGAAATAGAATCAGAGCCATCTACAGATCAGTTTACTTCTGAAAGTGAAGAAACAAAACAGGAAACGGAGAAACAAATCCCGGACAGTATCGAGGTGGCTCAGCTGAATGCTGAAATTCAAAATAGAGTTGCGAATGGTGAAGTGCCATCAACAGATCGAGTAGAATATGTCGATGTAAACGGAAATTCTATCGAAAATGCACCGACAACGATTGAACTTGGAACGATTGCAGATCATAAAGATTTAGCAATTACTGGAAAAAATTATGAATTTAAGAGTGCAAGAGTAAATGGAAAAGATTGTGTCTATATCGGAAAATATAATGACACTGTATATTACAGCACTGATGGCGTGATTGCCATCAAATTGGATGATGGTCAGAAACTTACAATGACTTATCAGGAATATTACAATATTACAGTCAATGAAAAAATCCCGGAAGGTGGAGTTGCTGGTACGATTACGACAAAAGCAGGAACGGTAAAGGTAAATACTGCTGAAACGATACGTGTAAATGCTGGAGAAACGTGGAAGTTCACCGTGAAACCAGGAACAGCTAATAAAGTCAGATATAAAATTGGAAGCGTTACAGCAGCAGATGCGTCTACAAGTATTAAACGAGTATCTGGAGATGAATATGAAGCCTATTATGAAGCAAATTTTCAGAAAGACGATACAGTAACGATTGCATATGATAAAGAGGGTGTATATCGTGTAACGATAAACAGAACAGCTAGTGATGGAACAGAATATTTAAATGAAGAACATAGTAAGGATGCACTCAATTTTACTTTTACAGAAAATGAGTTAGATGCAGATGGAGCAATTGATATACCTGTAATTCATACGAAAAGAGGATATCGTTTAATAAATATGGCGATAAATGGTACAACGTTAGCAGAAACAACAGATAACCATAGAGAAATTCCAACCGAAAAGGGGGATGGTCATGGAATAACAATGGACGCAAACTGTGGTGACACGTCTTATCTTGTAACCGTAGTAATGAAGGATAGGTTCACTACACATTTAGGAAATGAAAAAGATTGTTCTTACGCATATTCTATTAGTATAAAACTAAGAAAAGGACACTGGCAGGATATAAATTTAAATCTGGTGCCGTATAAAACAGGACAACAAGTTTTAACTGTGAAATTATATACGGGCAGCGGACATAGAAGTGGCGATGGTCTTGATGTGGCAATGTGGAATCCAGATACTAAAAAACTGGATCCAATTCACGACAGTGATACAGTAAATATGGATTCTGTGGGAAGTCTCGCTGAAACACTTCATAAAAGACAAGTAAGAATTTTTTTCGCAAAAAGTAAAAACGGATATTCTTCTCCTGATGGTGCTTTTAAGGTATTTGGGAATGAAGAATCAACAGGTGGAAGAGTAATTGCGGAAAAAGGAAAGGTCTATCAGTTATCAGCTAACACAATGGGGGAAACAGGTACTCTTGCAATTTATGATCAGATATGGCAAGAGGCAAAAAATGCTGCACAGGCTGCAGGATATACGGAATATGTAGCATTTTCAGGCGAAAAAACACTCAATACGGATTGGGAAATGTATGTAGTGAGTTTTACAACGACTAAAATAGATTATTATGTACATTATAAATCAGGACTGGAAGATGATTTAGCGGTTAGTAATATTCCGGATAATCAGGAATTATACAATAAAAGACCAATGCATTCCTATGGAGATAATCCGTCAACAGCGGCAAATGAAGGAAGAAGTATAGGCGTATCTTTTACAGTTGGAGAAGGCAATGAAGTACCGACTTGTAGCGGATATGAATTTTTGGGATGGAAATTACAGAAAAAAGATGGAACGCTAAGCAGTGAAACGTATCAAAACAATGATGTATTTACTGTTTCGGAGGATAATGTTGAATATGCCGATAATACAAATCTTCCTTTTTGCTCACGTAATGATAAAAATGGATATCAATTCGTTGCACAGTGGAAGAAAATATCCACCAGAAGCGTAGTTGTAAAACATTATTTGAAAGTTCCAGATGGAACAGAGGTTTTGAAAAAAACAACACCAGGAACGATTTCTTTTGCTGAGAATAATGAAACGGTTACAGCACTTGCCACTCCGGAGCCGGCAGGTACATTTTCAGGGTATGTATTTGATAAGTCTGATCCTAGAAATAATTTGGAGAAGGCGGTGACGAATGATAAATCTACAGATACGATTGAATTGAAACTATATTATAAACCAACTGTTTTAACGGTAAGGAAAACCGTAACCGGATACAATATGGAACCGAATAGATCGTATGAGTTTACAATAAAAGCCGTTCCACCATCAGGAACTGATGCAAGTACCGCTACTATAACGGATGGTCAGATTTTCATAAGAAAAGGAAATGATGAAGTAGAGAATCTCACCTTTACAAATAATAAGGCTACGTTTAACCTGGCAAAAGATGAATTCGTAGACATTAGTTGTCTGCCAACAGGATGGACATATACAGTTACTGAAACTGATCCTGGAAATATTTACAAGACAAACTATAAATTGAATGGCAGTGATGCAACTGATGGAAGAGTAGCAGAAATCATAACTTCCACAACAGGAAATGATGAGGTTACGTTTACAAATGCATCTACAGTGGCACCTCCGGAAACAGGAAGAACCTTTTATGATAGCGAATGGATTTTATTGCTGATTGTTATATTGGTTATAAGTGCAGGTGGCATGACATTTCTTAGAAAAATGAAAAAGCGTTATTAGACAAACAGGAAGAATTATGCTTGAAATGTGTGAGTGAAAAGTATGATTCTTCCTTTTTCAATCAATGAGTTTATGTACGGGACAAAGAAAAAAGAGAGAGGTGAACACTTATGCAGCTTACAAATACAACGGATTATGCAATCAGGATTGTCTGTTATTTGGCAATAAAAAAGCACAGGGTTACAACGGCAAAATTAGCTTCTGAATTAAAGATTCCGGAGAGCTATATTCCCAAAATCACAAAGCAGTTAAAAAAAGAGAAGATTATTTCAGCTTCTGAAGGTATCAGTGGAGGATATGCCCTTGCCAAAAATCCAGAAAAGATTTCTTTATTTGATGTCATATCATGTATGGAATCAACAATGGCAATCAGTCGCTGTCTTGAAAAGGATGGATTTTGCTCCAGAAACTATACGGATTGCTGTAAAGTACATCAAGTCTTATTGGACTTACAGAACACTTACAATAACCGATTAGAAAATGTGAAAATCTCTGATATTATCAGACCGGGGAAAGATGAATATTTTGGGCGATTTTATATCATTCTGAAAGTTAATTTAGCGGAAAACAGTTATGAATGTATCTATTCTCATAACAGGGGGATTTATGATGATGTAAAAACTGCAGGAACATATGATGATTTTCTGAAAGTATATTGTGAAAAATATGTATGTGAAAAAGATTGTGAAAAACTGCAGGAATTTTTGAAAAGCGATTCGTTGACAGAGCATTTGAAAAAGGGCTGTTCAGAAGAAGATATCGTTTATCAAAGAAGAAGCGAGAAAAACTCAGAGACTTATGTTTGGATGGAAGTAAAAAGATTTGTGGATGAAAATGAGAAAACTGCTGTTATTACATTCCATAATGCAAAAGTTATCCCTAACACAATTGTAAATATGGAACGGGAATTAAGACAAAAAGCACAGGATGAGACAAAACAGTATTGGAAAATGGTTTCGCTTCTGGCTGCAGTGTTGAATCACAATAATCTTATAGAAACAGAACATCAGGATGATATCTGTTTTTATACAAAACAAGTGTATCTTCAACTACAGAAAAACTATCCGGAGTATGGGATTACAGAGGAAGAAATAGAAAATGTCTCTCATCTGGCTCCAATTCATGATATTGGAAAAATCCGTGTGCCGATAGAGATATTGAACAAAAACGGTAAATTAACAGCTGATGAGATGGGAATTGTAAAGCAGCATCCTCTTACAGGGGCAGAGATGACATTGCGGTTTCCACGAGGAACTACGACAGAAAAACTTAATAAGTATAGCTATGAAATATGCAGATATCACCATGAAAGATATGATGGATCTGGTTACCCGGATGGACTAAAAGGTGATGAAATACCACTTTGTGCTCAGATAGTAGGCCTTGTGGATGCTTATGATGCATTGGTCAGTGTACGCCCCTATAAAAGAAAATTAAAGCATGAAGAAGCCATAAGAATGATTGCCAACGGTGAATGTGGTGTATTTTCAAAAAAACTATTGCAGTGCTTTATAGCAGCGGCAATGCAGAAGGAATGGATAAAAAAGGCAGATAGTTGAGAAAAGTAAAATATGTTTTTAGGAGGAATTTGTGTGAAGAGGAAAAAGAGATGGCTAAGATGGATAGCCTGGACACTTTTATTGGTTTTGTGCATGAATAGCGCAGGAACGACAGTTTTGGCAGTTTCAGTGGAAGAAGAGAATATTCCAAATATAAATAGTACTCAAGAGGGTGAAATGCGCACAGAAGATTTTATTCCGGAGGAAAGTACATCATTGTCGGAAGAGACGTCGAAAGAAGAAAATACTTCGCCATCAGAAGAGACTCCTGGAGAGGAAATCACCCCGCCATTAGAAGAGACTCCTGGAGAGGAAATCACCCCGCCATTAGAAGAGATTCCGGAGGAAGAAATTACTCCATCCCAGGGAGAGATTTCAGAAGAAGAAAAAGCCTTCGAGGAGCAGATTGCACAAGAGGAATCACCGAAACTTCAGGAGATTTCCGAAGGATTTGATATTGATTTCTATGTCATTATCGACGGAAACAAGGTAAAGCTTCAGCATAATGACATTACTGGCATTGCAACATGGAAAGACGGAAGAACTACCTACTATGGTGTTTCCATTGAGGACCTGCTCCTGATATATGAAGAATTTGGATTTGTGAAAAATGGTGAGAATCAGAATCCGGATGCAAATAATAAGTTTGTATCTGCATACCGGGGAAAAAGCGGGATAAAATCCGGAAAAGTTTATACAGACACAGAATCCGGAAAGACATATGTTTCTTACAATTATGGACAGAATAAACAAGGGGAAGCGATAGATGTTTACTACCTTCCAAATGGAAAAGGCGGTGCATTTAATTTAAAAGATTCTGTAAAAAAGGACAACTCGTTTTATTCCGTAGAGGTAAAGGGAGAAGGGCAGGATCGGATTCGTTATGCATTAACAGGAACTGTAGTGGAAGAAGCTGTGGCTGATTTTAATCCCCAATTGTCGGACCAGACAGACCAGATCGAATGGACCTGTATGGGAACAGACGATAAGGTGATAGATGGTATACGGGAATCGGGGAACCAGACGAGATTCGCAATTGGAAAAATCACACAGTCTTATGTGATCCAGAGAGCGGACCAGACATCCTTTGATATTCAGTTTTATATATATGTGGATAATGAGGTTCGAAAGCTGCCGGCTGATTCACTGAAAAAGGTGTATAAATGGAACCGTCAGGGCAGATGCTATTTATCTGTCAGTGATCTTGCTGAAATTTATAAAGAGTTCGGCTTGAATGCAGAGGAAACACAGTCCGGAAATTATTTTCCATATACAGTCCGTGGTGAGAAGACATTAGCACAGGCAACAGTGGTAACTTATAAAGGACAGCAATATGTATCTTATAACCTGGACAAGCAGGAAGCAACTGTACCAACAGACGTTTATTATATGCCAAAAGGAGCATCTGATGGCGAAAAAATTCCGGATAATTATTCAGACCAGATTAAGCAGAATAAGAACAGTTTCTATTCGGTTACAGTGATCAATCCAGATGGAAATCGAACAGTGAGTTACTATAAGAAAGATTCTGCGGTCACAATTTCCGTTGATCCAGGAGATACGAAGGAAAGCGACTGGCTTTGTGCCAGTGAGGATGAAAATGAAACAATTTTTCCGGTGAAACAGGGCGATAAACTAACCTTTTCTATTGGGAAGATAGAGCAACCATATACGGTTGCATGCAGCACTTTTGCACCAGCAACCTTGAACATTAAATTCTATACTTTTGTAAATAATGAGAGATATAATGTTCTAAACGAAGAAATTCCTGTTATAAAAGATACTACAACAAAGCCGGGAACAGTTTATTATTATATTTCTAATGATGAGTTAAAAAAGCATTTTGAAAAATTTCATTACGATGGTTCTATTCAAAATGGAGCAAAAGAGCGTTTTTATTATTCCAAGAGAGATTACGATACAATCCATAATGCAGGGAAATACACGATAGAAGGTCATGAATGTATTTATATAGGAAAGTCCGGAGAGCCGATGGATGTGTATTACCTGCCAGACGGACAGAATATGATCACCATGAGTGCAAAGACCTTACTCGAACACGACGATGATAGATATAACGGTTTTTACAGTGTGACAGTACAGGATGACGATGGACAGGTTTACAGCCAAACAGCTTTGCGTGATCTTCCGGCAATTGATTTTGTTGCAAGAAAGTCAACACTTACAAGAACAGTTAGTACAAAGCCGCGTGTAGAAGAACAAACGCAGGATATAAACTGGGAATGCAGAGAGGAAGATGGTACTCTTTCAGCAGTTACATGGAGTAAAAATGAAGCAGAGCATACCATGAGCTTTACTATTAAGCCAGATGATGCAGTACGTCCATATGTGATTGTTCCTGATAATACAGAAAAACCAGCAGCAACAAAAGAAGCAAATATCAGTTTTTATGTATTTATCGATGGACATTATAAGCTGATAAAGAACCTCAATGCTGAGCAGCATTACATAATCAAAGCGAACAGTGGCCGAGCCAGTCGTTATTATTTGCGAGCCACACCAGATGATACGATTTCTAAAATTTACAGTGAGTTTG
>OLPO01002063.1_pt1 | contig 12903 bp, 7 predicted proteins | sample 1672831 | NCBI WGS metagenome assembly OLPO01 (sample SAMEA3136728, study PRJEB25190) | human gut metagenome
GGCAAGGGCAATGCGCCTGAACATAAGTGAAGGCGAGCGCCTTGAGGCGCCCGCCGTTCCTATGGGCTTATAGCTCCAGAGCAAACCACCCTTTTGAAGGGTGGTTATGATTGTATGTAACGCAGGATTGGTTGGTCTATGAGCAGAAAAATAATACATTAATTTGATTGTACTTTTAATTGAATTCCAATGTGGATAAGGAGAAAAAGACAATCAAAGGATTAGTATCTAACAATATTTTGGTTTGTGCGAAGACAAATAAATGAGATTTTTTTAGAAAGGAAAGATATTGTGAGCAAAAGTGTTAATTTATTAGATGGCTCGATTGTTGGTTCATTGTCACGACTTGCTTTCCCTATTATGGGGGCATCATTGATTCAAATGGGCTATAATCTTATTGATATGATTTGGATTGGTCGATTAGGTAGTGGCGCTGTAGCTGCAGTTGGAGCTGCCGGGATGTTTCTGTGGATGGCCAACGGTGTGACAACAGTACCAAGAATTGGTGGGCAAGTTACTGTTGGACAGAAGCTGGGTGCTGGCAATGATAAAGAGGCGGCAGAATATGCTTCTTGTGCACTTCGAATGGGATTGTTTCTTGGTATTATTTATGGACTGATTTGTGCAATTTTTAATCATCAGCTCATTGCATTTTTCAAATTAAACAATCCTGAAGTTATTAGAAATGCACGTCTGTACTTGATAATAGCGGGTGGATTATTGATATTCTTTTTCCTTGATCAAGTGATAGGGGGAATATTGGCTGCAATGGGGAATACAGTTACAACGTTTCGTGTGACGACTGTAGGCTTGGTAATAAATTTAGTTTTGGATCCTGTTTTAATATTTGGTATAGGGCCATTTCCTCGACTTGAAGTTGTTGGTGCAGCCTTAGCAACAGTATTCGCTCAAATGATAGTATTTGTACTGTATCTAAAAGCTATTTGGCGAGAACCGATTATTTTTGGAAATCTACAACTTTTTCAACGTTCTAAGAAACAAAATTTAGATGATATAATTAAGATTGGATTGCCGTCTGCATTACAGGATGTATTGTTTTCTGCAATTTCTATGGTTATAGCGCGTTTTGTTGCTGGTTATGGTGATGCTGCTGTTGCAGTGCAAAAAGTCGGCGGTCAAATAGAATCCATTTCATGGATGATGGGTGGTGGATTTGCTATGGCGGTTAATTCTTTTGTAGCACAAAATTTTGGTGCAGGAAAGATTGATCGCGTAAAGAAAGGGTTTAGAACGTCTGTGTTAATTATGGCAGTTTGGGGGCTGTTTAACACATTTTTACTAATTACATTTCCAAAGTTTTTCTTTAGTATTTTTATTACAGAACCTGATGTTATTCCTATGGGTGTTGATTATTTGAGAATCATAGGTATTAGTGAAATCTTTATTTGCCTTGAAGGTGCTGCAACGGGGGCATTTCAAGGATTGGGAAAAACAATTCCTCCATCAGTTGTTGGAATCACGTTTAATGCCCTGAGAATTCCTGCTGCTGTATTGCTTTCTAATATATTGGGATTGAATGGCATTTGGTGGGTTCTGACAATTAGTTGTATCTTTAAAGGTACTATTTTACCATTGTGGTATCATTTAGGCTTCAAAAGAATGGTTGAGAAATAGTAATTAAAAGGTTGTAAAAATTTCATTTCAAATAATGCTTAAGATTATGAGTTTGTATTTTTTTGAAAATGCAATTACTATATATGCAATATTTTTCTAGAATCAAGTGGATATACTCCTTTCGTAAAGACAGTTACTGATTATGCTGTTGTTACGGAAGGAGCTTTTTTATGATAAAATATCTATTCTTACTTTTTATAAAATAATTAATGAACATACAATACTAATAAATAAAATTTTAGTTTCGAGTTTATCCTGGATTAGGATATCAACTAATGTAATTATAATATAGAAATAGAAACAAAAACCATGCAGATAAAATTAAAGAGGAGAGAGCGTGGAAATACAGTAAATACTCATATAGGTAACAAGCGTGGAGATTAATCACAACACCATATATCTATAAAGATAAAAAGTATGTTATACTAGAGCATAAACATGTGACATGGTTTCTGTGCAATATTTTTGTGCGGTTGAGTATATTATTAATGAGCAAGTATGGATGCAGTAGAATGATGCCGTTTAGAATTTCAACAATCGTATTTCGTCTGTATGTTGTTTTTTGCATCATAATGATTTTATAATAAATAGGGTTAATATCGTGTGTAAATTTTTTTCGATGCGTGACTATTAAATATGAAAGAAAAGTTCACAAAGTCATGTGTTTTATTGTATAATAAAATATAGTTTTTATCTCAAAGATAGGGAGGCATCGCATTGATTCGAATTGGTTTAGATGTAGGATCCACAACAATGAAATGTGTAGTGTTGGATCAAAATCAAAATATCCTCTATAAGGACTATCGACGCCATCGTTCCAATATTAAAGAAGTAGCGATGCAATTTGCGAAGGATATTCAGGGTTGTCTTGAATCCTGCGATGACAAGGATGTTCATTTGGCAGTAACAGGGTCTGCTGGTATTGGATTATCAGAAACATATAATATTCCGTTTATTCAAGAAGTAGTCGCTTCGCAAATCGCTGTAACGGATTTACATGATGATATTGATGTGGCTATTGAACTTGGTGGCGAAGATGCAAAAATATTATTTTTTACTGGTGGCTCTGAAGTGCGCATGAATGGTTCATGCGCTGGCGGAACAGGTGCATTTATAGACCAGATGGCAGTTTTATTAAATGTTGATTTGGATACACTTAATACACTGGCCAATGAAGCTGAAACAGTTTATGACATTGCGTCACGCTGTGGAGTTTTTGCAAAATCTGATATCCAACCCCTTCTTAATCAGGGTGCAAAAAAATCGGATGTAGCAATGAGCATTTTCCATGCTGTAGCAAATCAAACGGTTGGTGGTTTAGCGCAGGGACGAGAGATCAAGGGAAAAGTGATTTTTCTGGGGGGGCCGTTAAACTTCTTTAGTGGTCTTCAAACTGCATTCAAGCAAGTCCTTCATCTAGAAAACGATGATTGTTATGTATTCCCTGAAGACGCACGCTATTATGTGGCAATGGGAGCTGCTTTATATAGTAAAAATGAGTTGCCTTTTGATTTAGAAAAATTACAAAATCGGTTTGAAGAAAGTGACGTTTCATTGAAGCATACTTCAAATACCAAGCCGTTGTTTGAATCCGAAGAGGAATATGAGAGCTTTTTGAAAAGGCATAGCCTATCAACCGTTAAATATGCTGATATTTCAGCGTATAAGGGTGATGTGTACTTAGGGATAGATGCAGGGTCAACAACGGTTAAATTAGTCCTTATAGGCACAAATAATGAGCTTCTATATAGCCGATATGAGAATAATAATGGTCAGCCAATCGGGATGATAAAAGAAACATTAGAATATCTTTATGAATCATATCCTGATATTCGTATTGTGGCATCGGCGGTTACCGGTTATGGCGAAGAGCTCATAAAAACTGCGTTTTCTTTAGATTTCGGTTTGGTTGAAACTATTGCACATTTAACAGCTGCACAATATTTTCAACCTGATGTCGATTTTATTATTGATATCGGTGGACAAGACATGAAGTGCTTTAAGATAAAAAATGGAACGATTGATTCTATTTTCTTGAATGAGGCTTGTTCATCCGGTTGTGGTTCATTTATTTCAACTTTTGCGAGTGCAATGGGATACGAGGTTGACGAATTTGCAAATTTAGGGCTCAAGTCTAAGCATCCGGTTGACTTAGGGTCTCGTTGCACGGTGTTTATGAATTCATCAGTTAAGCAGTCCCAAAAGGAAGGCGCCGGTGTTGAGGATATTTCTGCAGGGCTTTCTATCAGCGTCGTAAAAAATGCGTTATACAAGGTTATTCGAGCCAATGATGCTGATGATCTCGGTAAGCGTATTGTTGTTCAAGGCGGGACTTTTTATAATAACGCTATTTTGCGTGCTTTTGAAAAGGAGATTGGAAGAAATGTAATTCGTCCATCTATTGCAGGCTTGATGGGTGCCTTTGGATGTGCATTATATGCAAAAGAAAATGGCAAGGGTACAACCACATGTTTAACTCAAGAGGCGCTGAATCAGTTTGATTATCAGACGTATAGTAGAACTTGTCAGTTTTGCGGTAACCATTGTGAGTTAACAATTAATCATTTCAGTAATGGAAGAGAATTGATTGCAGGCAACCGATGTGAACGTCCGTTGAATAAAACAGAAAAAGAATCTCAATTGCCAAATTCCTATTTGTATAAACAGCAGTTGATAAATAATATAAAAAAAGAGCAAATAAAAGGCAATTTTCCAAACGGAACTATTGGAATGCCACTTGCACTTAATGTTTATGAAATGTATCCTTTTTGGACTGCTTTTTGGAATCATTTAGGTTATAAGGTTCTATTGTCTCCATTTGGCTCCAAGCAATTGTTTAAAAAAGGTCAATATACTATTCCGTCAGATACAGTATGCTATCCTGCAAAATTAGTGCATGGACATATTGAATATTTGCTTGAAAAAGATGTAGACTTTATATTTTATCCTTGTTTGACATACAATATTGATGAGCATATTAGTGATAATCATTACAATTGCCCTGTTGTGGCATATTATCCTCAGGTTATTGAAGCGAACGTGGCACGTGTCAATGATTCAAACTTTAAATATGGATTTTATGGCATTCACAATAAAAAATATATGAAAAAACAGCTCATAAAGGACTTTGGAAAATCTCTCCATCTTTCTCATAAAATGATTGGAGAAGCCTTAGACAAAGCTTATGCAGCACAAAAGGAATACAGAGATAAGCAAAAAAACTTTGCAAAGCAAGCCATTGAGTATGCACGTATTCATGATTTACAAATCATCATTTTGGCTGGTCGTCCATATCACGTAGATCCAGAAATCAATCATGGCATAGATCGTCTTATTCAAGGATTTAATACAGTGGTTATTAGCGAAGATGGGTTGGAATATATTTACGATGACACCGAAACTGGTGTTTTGAATCAGTGGACGTATCATGCGCGCTTATACAATGCGGCAAAATATGCTGCTCAAAATAAAGACATGTCGTTGGTGCAATTGGTCAGTTTTGGTTGTGGTTTGGATGCTATTACTGCGGACGAAGTGCGTGAATTGTTAGAAGAACAAGGAAAAATATATACTCAGATAAAGATTGATGAGATAAGCAATCTTGGGACTGTTAAAATACGTTTGAGAAGTTTGTTTGCAACATTGAAGCAAAGGAGGAATCAATAAATGCCAAATCAAGAGCGTGCAGTTTTCACTTTAGAAATGAAGGAAACACATACTATCTTGGTTCCTATGATGTTGCCAATTCATTTTAGACTGTTAAAAAAGCTTTTCGATTTAGATGGGTATAAGGTTGAATTTTTGGATTCGATGTCGCCTAACATTATTAATGTAGGGTTAAAGTATGTTAATAATGATACATGTTATCCGGCGCAACTTACAATCGGACAGCTTTTGGATGCAACTTTGAATTTGGGATATGATCCTCATAAAATTGCGTTACTTTTGCCGCAAACAGGTGGCGGTTGTCGTGCTTCTAACTATATTAGCTTGTTACGTAAAGCATTGAAAAAAGCTAATCTTGAATTTATTCCGGTGCTTTCATTTAACTTATTGGGAATGGAAGAAAATCCTGGATTTAATTTGAATAAGGATTTTATCAAAAAAGCTGTTTTTGCAGTGCTTTATGGCGATATGATTATGAACTTAAAAAATCAAGTGCGTCCATATGAAGCAAATGCCGGCGCAACGGCACAAGTAGTGGATACTGTATGCTCGTATTTAGAAAGCGAATTTGAAGCAGGACGTGGATTTACAAGAAAACAGTTAAAAATTAATTGTGATGTAATTCTCAAAGAATTTGCCGGCGTACGACAAGTTACTGGTCATAAAAAAACGCGTGTTGGTATTGTTGGTGAAATATATGTGAAATTCGCGCCACTTGGTAATAATAATCTAGAAGCGATGCTTGAAAATGAAAATTGTGAAGTTGTTGTTCCAGGCTTAATGGATTTTGTGTTGTACACAATTGATGCCGGTGTAGAAGACTATATTTTGTATGGAATGGGTAAATTAAAAGCGCTGGTATCAGAATGGCTATTTCAAACTATTGTGTCCTTACAGAATGTCGTGATAAAATCATATCAAGGTTATAGTCAATTTAAACCGCAGACACCGTTTAAAAAGACAAAAGCTTTGAGTAAAAAAATTATTCACGAGGGAACCAAGATGGGTGAAGGTTGGCTTTTGACCGGAGAAATGGTAGAATTGATAGAATCCGGTGTAGATAATATTGTTTGCACGCAACCATTTGGATGCTTGCCAAATCATATTGTCGGACGTGGCATGTTGCGTAAAATTAAGAGCGTATATCCAAATGCTAATATCGTTCCAATTGACTATGATGCAAGTGCCAGTCGCGTTAACCAAGAAAACCGCATAAAATTGATGCTCGCATCGACGCGAGATATTGCATATTAAAGCAAAAAAAGCACTTCGTTCTACAGAAGTGCTTTTCTACTATATAGGAGAGTACCATGGATTTAACAACACTTAATTCTCAGCAGCTAGAGGCAGTGCTAACTACAGAGGGGCCACTTCTAATTTTAGCAGGTGCCGGTTCTGGTAAAACGAATGTTTTGGTGCACCGTATTGCTTACTTAATTGAAGAATGTAATGTATCCCCATATAATATTTTGGCTATTACATTTACAAATAAGGCGGCTAATGAAATGCGTGATCGAATTATAGGTATGATTGGCGAAAAAGGCTCTTGTATTTGGGCACGTACTTTTCATTCCGCTTGTTTGCAAATATTACGTTTTGAAGTAGAATATACCGATTTGAAGGATAACTTTGGTATCTATGATACATCCGATCAATTGAGTATTGTTAAACGAATTTTAAAGCAACGTAATATTGATGCGGATGTTCTAAAGCCTAGTAGTGTATTAAACGGCATATCAAAGATTAAGAATAAGTTCTTCGATTTAAATGAAGGGCTAAAGCGTGTGGCGGAAACCGGAACTTTACCGGAAATAGTAATCGGCGTTATTGAAGAATACCAAGCAACATTGAAAGAAAATAATGCTATAGACTTTGATGATATTCTTTGCATGGTTGTGAAGCTGTTTAAAACGCATCCCGAAGTTTTAAAACGCTATCAAGATAGATTTCAATATATTATGGTAGATGAATATCAAGATACCAACAAGATTCAGTATGAATTAATTCATTTATTGGCGGCAAAATACGAAAATATTTGTGTTGTTGGTGATGATGATCAATCTATTTACGAATGGCGCGGTGCCGATGTTCAAAATATCTTGAGTTTTGAAAAGGACCATAAGAATGCAAAGATTATTAAGTTAGAAGAAAACTATCGCTCGACAAAGAAAATCCTTCATCTTGCTAATGCTGTTATTGCAAATAATGAAACACGCAAAGAAAAGGCACTTTGGACACAGAATGAAGAAGGCGAACCCATTGTATATTATGAAGCTGATGATGACCGCGATGAAGGCCATTTTATTGTTCGTCAAATTAAGGATATTATGAATAAGTCTGACTATCAGTATGGTGATTTTGCAGTCTTGATTCGCACATCTTCTCAATTTCGTTCTCTTGAAGAAGTGTTCTTGAAAAATGGTGTTCCATATCGCATTTATGGTGGGATTAAGTTTTTCCAGCGAAAAGAAATTAAAGATATTCTTGCGTATTTGTCTGTTTTAGCCAATCCGAATGATTCTGTTAATATGAAACGTATCATTAATATTCCAAAACGTGGTATAGGTGAGCAAACTTGGAACAAGATTTTGGCGTTTAAAGCTGAACATCCAGAATTAACATTGGTCGATGTTCTAACAGACCCAATGTTAAAAACTTCCGCAAAAGTTAAAAATGCATTAAAGGCGTTTAATACATTTATTGAGAATGGACGTATTGTAGCAAGCGAACAAGAAATGGAACCACTCCTCAATTATATTATTAAAGAATCGGGTTATATTAACCATCTATATGACTCAGATCCGGTGGCAGCAGATTTAACCATGGATAACATTGAAGAATTTTTATCTATTGCAAAAGAATTCGATCTTCGAGAAATGGATTATGAGGATCGAAATTTAAGTGGCTTCTTGGAAGAAATTGCACTTTATACAGATTTGGATCAATCTGCAGAAGGTGTTGATAGCGTCAGCTTGATGACAATGCATTCTAGCAAAGGTTTGGAATTCCCGGTGGTATTTGTTGCAGGTTTTGAAGAAAACTTATTCCCACATATTCGAGCTAAAGAAGAAAAAGGCTTGGAAGAAGAAAGACGTCTTTGTTATGTTGCGTTTACCCGTGCGGAGGATATGCTATTCATTACTCGTGCAGATAAAAGAATGATTCATGGACGTTTTATGTATAATAGCCCATCTGAATTTGTAAATGAATTAGATGAACGTTATTATACGAATGTTAGTAAGAAACGCTATTTTAAAAATGAAATAACTGCTACACGCAAGAAACCGCCTGTTGCTAGTGCTGCGTATACTATTGGAGATAAAGTGAAGCATTCGTCCTGGGGCGAGGGGGTTGTCGTTGCAATTGATGCAGATGATGATACGAAAATAACGGTAGCATTTCCAAGTGAAGGACTAAAAACGATTTCTACAGAATATGCCCCAATTGAAAAAGCATAGGAAATGATAAAAATGGATACCTATGAATTGATTTTGAAGGATTATATGTTGTATTTGGCAGTAGAAAAAGGGTTATCTGATAATACTATTGAGAGTTACCGGCGTGACCTGGTACAATTTGGTGATTGGCTAAAAAAACGTAATGAAAAGCTTTCAACAATGGATCAACTATTATTGCGTGAATATCAGATATTTCTAGGTGAACATTTAAAGCCAACTTCGATGGCAAGAAAAACTACTGCCTTAAAAGGTTTTATAGCATATCTTGAAGAAACGAAAGTAATTAAGCAAACAATACAAATTGTTGATAGAACGAAGAAAACAGATCATCTTCCTCAGGTTTTAACAATTGAGCAAATGGAAGCCTTAATTAATATTGTTCCTAGAGATAAGCTTGCCGGAAAAAGAGATGCTGCCATTTTGGAGCTTATGTACGCAACCGGCATGCGCGTATCTGAAGTAATAGATTTAACACTAGATCGTTTTTATGCAGAAGAACAATTTATTCGCGTTATTGGTAAAGGGAGTAAAGAACGGTTAGTACCCTTTGGAAAATGTGCAAAAAATGCAGTTGCTGAATATATAGTTGCAAGACAACAAGCCGGTGTAAAGCCTAGCCCATTTGTATTTCTATCAAATCGGCAGGCCCCTATGACGCGTCAGGCGGTTTGGAAACTTATAAAAAAATATGCAAAACTAGCAAATATTCCCTTCGAAGTAACACCTCACACAATTCGTCATACTTTCGCAACACACCTTCTGAACAATGGTGTTGATTTACGTGCTATTCAGGAAATGCTAGGCCATTCGGATATTTCTACAACGCAAATATATGTGCATATTGCATTTAACGATATTGAAAATCAGTATCATTCTATGCATCCACGCTCACAAAACGGATTCGAAAAAAGAGGTGATTGAAATGACTCATATTGCGAAAATGATTCAAGACAAACTAAATGGTGTTGCACATTCTAAGGATGATTTTGATGTAATGGTGAAAATGCTTCGCGATAAAACTTATGATGAAGCCCAACTAGCTGCATGGCTCATGGCAGTCCGATGCCTTGGTCTATCTCAAGAGGAAACGGCCGATTTAACAATGGCAATGGTGACGAAACCAACGGGTGAAGATGTATTAACAAGTGTTATTGATAAACACAGTACCGGCGGCGTTGGTGACAGTGTAACCCTGTTGGTCGTACCCATTGTTGCTGCTTGTGGTGTACCGCTCATTAAACTTTCAGGGAAAATGTTGGGATTTACCGGTGGAACAATTGACAAGCTATTAGCTATACCCGGTATTGATTTAGAAAAGAGACCAGTGGATATTAAGAAGCAGGTAGAGGAAGTAGGGGCATACACAAGAATTATTATTGAAGAAACGAATCAACCGATTGCAAATGTAATTGGTACTGGACTAGAAATACAAAATATCTATAGTATTCTAAATAACGAGCTTGATGTTTGTGAACGTGAAGATCATTTGATTGAAGTATCGCTTAATATTGCTGCGGAGATGTTGTCCCTGGCTAAAGGTATTCCTTATGAAGAGGCTGAAGCCCAGTGCTTAACAGCTTGGGATAGCGGTGCAGCAAAGCGTGTATTTGAAAAGATGATTAAAGCTCAAAATGGACGATTAAATGATTTGATGAAAGAATTGCCAAAAAATCAATATAAAGTAACGGCATTATCGGGTGGCGTTGTTCATACGATTAATACCATTAAAGTCGGTCAATTGGTTAACGATTACGCAGCTTCTGATGAGTATGAATATGGTATTGACCCATTGTTTGGCATTAAGCTTGAAAAGCATTTAGGTGATCCAGTGAAACAAAATGATACATTAGTGACGATTTTTTATAATGATTCACTCGATAAGAGAAAATTGCAATCATTAATCGATGAATTAGTATCATGCTATAAAATAAAAAAGTGAAAAGTTAACATAATATTTATTATGCGAAGTTTACTTATATCAAAATATAACTCTTCTTTTTGTGAATTGGTTCAATATAAGCAAATGTGCAGGAGACTCATTAATGAACTTTCTTACCTACGATATAAAAAAATTGTACTTTAAATATTTATTGGCATCTATTGGTAGCGCCACAGTTATGTCTATCTACAGCTTTGTTGACACAATTGCAGTTGGTCATGCTGTCGGGCCAATGGGGACTGCTGCTATAGCAGTACTAAACCCATTTTTTAGCATTATGGTATTTATTGGGATACTTTGTGGTATTGGTGGTGCTGCTTTAATGGGTAACGCTAAAGGCGAAGGTCTTGAAGAACGTGGCAATGAGTATTTTACCGCGGCACTCATTATGATGAGTATCATCGTTGCTATAGGATGGGTTTTAGCATTTTTACTGCAAGAACCGATTTTTCGTTTTTTTGGTGCTGATGAAGCGTCTATGCCTTATGTAATGGAATATGGAAAATGGCTAATTTGGTTCTTCCCGGCATATGTCCTTCCCCTCTTTTTGGCTGCATTTTTACGTAATGATGGTGCTCCCGGTTTAGCAACTGCAGGTGTTATCATTGGTGGAACATTTAATGTTTTTGGGGACTGGTTTTTTTGTTTTCCATTAAATATGGGAATGACCGGTGCTGCAATAGCTACCGTTGGGGGCGCCGGTATACAAGCCATTGTAATGTGTACGCATTTTTTAAGAAAAGAACAGTGCCATTTGAAACTAATTTTTACAAAGCATATTATTAATGATATGCGTCGTGTATTTTCATTTGGCTTTGGATCGGGTGTATTGGATTTTGGCAATGTAGTAATTGCTATAATCATCAACAATCAAATCCTACGTTATGGAGGTGTAGCAGCGCTATCTGTCTATGGGGCAGTTGGGACAATATCACTGTTGTTTCAAGCACTGTTTGGTGGTGTTGGACAGGCCGCACAGCCATTGGTATCCAACAACTATGGTGCTCATAAGTTTAAACGAGTGAAGTCTGTCTTTACAATGGCTTTAGGTACAGTATTTATTTTTGGATTAATATTTACTATTGTCGGGGAATGCTGTTATATCCCGATTACAAAGTTATTTATTAATGCTACACAAGATGTATTGGAAGTAGCGCCGATGGTTTTTCAGTACTACTTCCCCTTCTTTTTATTTTTAGGCGTGAGTGTATTTGCAACATATTATCTGCAATCTATTATGTGCGAACGTATGGCGATGATTATTTCTGTATTAAGAAGTTTAGTCCTTAGTAGTCTGATGCTTATTATTATGCCTAAAATATTTGGCCTTGTGGGCGTTTTCATTGCAATGCCAACTTCTGAGTGCATAGTAGCAATTTTAGCATTAATACTGATGAAACATGCTAATAAAAAGATAAATATATAATAAAAAAGATGCTTTCACTATATTGTAGTGACCCCAAAAAGTTAGACCTTAAAGAGAAGCAGAAACATTCTTGCTTCTCTTTTTTTATGCAGTATTTTCAAGCCTATATTGAACCGGACTTTTCCAATTCAATTTAGACTTAATTCGCTCATTGTTGTAGTAATAGATGTATGCTTCTATTGCTGCTTTTAATGATTCATAGCTATAGAATACATGCCCGTAATATATCTCTTGTTTTAGTATTCCAAAGAAGTTCTCCATTATTGCGTTGTCGTAGCAATTTCCTTTTCTAGACATGCTCTGAAATACGTGTTCTTTTTTTAATCTGAGAGAGTAAGCTTTCATTTGATATGCCCAGCCTTGGTCTGAATGAAAGGTTCTTCTGTATTTGCAATCTGACGTTTTACGCAGAGCTTCTTCTAATGCTGTCATTACTGATTTACCGTTTGGCTGTTTTGAGATACTAAAGCTTACTTCTTCTGAATTGTACATATCTAAATATGGATCGAGATAGAGTTTTTTAACAGTTAATCTTCCTTGTGAATCTACTTCGTAATATTTAAATTCTGTGGTATCTGTTGCTATCTTTTGATGTGGTACCGATGTATGAAATCTCCTGTTGATTCTATTTGGTGCAGTTTTTCCAATGTTACCTTTGTATGAATTGTATCGTCTGCTTTTGCGTGTAAAGGAAGTGACCTGTAATCCGAGTTTTTGAACAAGACGTTGTACCTTTTTCTTGTTAATAATGTAACCTCTATTACGTAGTTCTCCGTAAA
>OLPO01002070.1_pt1 | contig 12882 bp, 14 predicted proteins | sample 1672831 | NCBI WGS metagenome assembly OLPO01 (sample SAMEA3136728, study PRJEB25190) | human gut metagenome
GAACAGCGAATCGTATTGTATCATCGCTGTTTTCGAATTGCAAGTAGTTTTTTCACTTTTTAGAATTTTAGGGTAGGAATGCTCTCCATAGCCTAAAATGCATCCCTGCCAGGCATTTCCCACGAATCAGGATGAATTCCCGAGTTGGAAATCATCCCTGTGAGATTTTTCCCGCAAATCAGGATCAATCTCCCCGCTGGGAATCATCCCTGCCAGACATTTCCTGCAAATCAGGATCAATCTCCCCGACAAAAATCATCCCTCCCAGACATTTTCTGTGAATCAGGATCAATTTTCCCCGCTGGGAATCATCCCTGCCAAACATTTCCGGAAAATCAGGATCATTTTCCCCGACGGAAATCATCCCTCCCAGACATTTTTATCAAATCAGGATAACTTTCCCGCCGAAAATGCATCCCCAGCCGCGCTTTCAGGCAAATCAGGATAATTCCCTGGCAAAAAGCCCTGTCCCAAATGCATCCCCGACCGCCAGCAAATCATCTCGCAGCAACTTTTCGCACCAGCGAAGGCGGCATATCATTGTCACCTTCAGACTCTATCCCCCAGTTAAAAAAAAACCAGATCTCGCGATCAGTAAGATCGCGAGATCTGTTTTTCGCTGCGAACCTATGATAGCTTTCCGGGACAGGTACCTCAACAGCCGCACATGCTCGTTTCAATCAAGTTCCGGGCAAAATACGTCGGCTTCGATCAGATTCCGCACTGTTCCAAAGGCACCTGCAAAGGTGCCTGCCCAATCAGGATCCGGCTCTGCACAAAATACGTCTTTTTCACTCAGGTCTGTGCCGCTCCGTCTACAAAGAGAATGGTTCCTGTCACATAGCTTGCAAGATCGCTTGCCAGGAACAAGAATGCATTTGCCACCTCCTGCGGCTCGCCCATGCGGCCGAGCGGAATCGGAGCACATACGCGTTTCACCATTTCCTCCGGCAGGTTGGCAACCATGTCCGTTCTGGTAACCCCCGGGGCAACCGCATTCACACGAATATTATCCCTTCCAAGCTCGCGGGCAAGGCTCTTTGTGAGACCGTTGACCGCAAACTTGCTGGTCGGATAGCCCACGCCAGACGGCTGTCCGTAAAGGCTGACAATCGAGCTGGTGTTGATGATGGATCCTCCGCCGAGTTTCTTCATTCGAAGAGCTGCCGCGCGGCACCCGTTAAAGACCGCGATGACATTCAGATCCATAATCTTCCGAAACTCTTCCGTTGTATATTCGTACAACGGTTCCCTTGCCGAGATTCCGGCATTGTTCACCAGAATATCAATCCGTCCGAATGCCTTCTCCACCTCTGTAAATGCAGCGTCCATCGCAGCATAGTCCGTCAGATCCGGCCACATGCCAATGACATCCCATTCCGGATTCTCTTCCTTCAGCTGTGAAAGCGCCTTGTCCACCGTCTCCTGTCTGGAACCGAAAATAGCGACAGACGCTCCGTTTCTCAGAAAAGTCTCCGCGATCGAATATCCGATGCCGCGTGTACCACCCGTTACGATTGCTTTCTTCCCCTGTAGCAGCATATTCAGAATCCCCCTGTCTGCAATATTGAAATGTGAATTTACAGTAATGATATCACATTATTTTCGCACAAAGGAATCCATGTTTTGTTAATTTTCCAACGTTTCTGTCAATTCCAGGCTGTGCTCTTCCACCATGCGGTCACACAGATCCAGGAATTCATCCAACGGTACATTATTCAACTGCTTGTTGCCACGGATATTGATCGAAACCGTGTTGTTTGCTGCCTCGTTGTCGCCAAGAACCAGGATATAAGGATCCTTGTAATTCTTAAAGCCCTTAATCTTAGTCTTCATATTATTGTCGGAGTAATCTGCTTCCACACGAAGTCCGTTTTTGCGGCACAGGTCTGCGACCTTCTTCGCATACTCATTGTGCTCCGGACGAATCGGAACAATGCCGATCTGATAAGGAGAAAGCCAGAACGGGAAGCTTCCCTTGAAGTTCTCCGTGATGATTCCGATGAATCTCTCCATGGATCCGAAAATTGCGCGGTGGATCATAACCGGCTGCTTCTGTGTTCCGTCTGCTGCCGTATACTTCATTCCGAAGTTCAGCGGAAGCTGGAAATCAAGCTGGATGGTTCCCATCTGCCACTCACGTCCAAGGGCATCCTTCATCTTCAGATCGATCTTCGGACCATAGAATGCACCGTCGCCTTCGTTGATTTCGAAGCCGTTCTCGCCATACTTGTCCAGAAGGATCTTCTTCAGATCCGCCTCCGCCTGATTCCAGGTGTTGATATCGCCCATATAGTCATCCGGGCGTGTGGAGAGCTCTGCGCCATAGGTCAGTCCGAAGGTTCCGTAGATCTGTGTCGCGATATCCATGATATCATTGATCTCATCTGCGATCTGCTCCTCAGTCACAAGAATATGTGCATCGTCCTGACGGAACTGCTGTACACGGAACAGACCATTGAGCTCGCCACTCTTTTCCTTACGGTGAATGACGTCCACCTGGTTAATGCGAAGCGGCAGATCCTTGTAGGAACGGGGCTTGGTCTGATAAATCTTAATGGCATTCGGGCAGTTCATCGGCTTCAGTGCGTAGGTATCCTCCTCGCTCTCTCCCTCTGCCGGAGGAATGATGAACATGCCGTCCTGATAGTGCGCCCAGTGACCCGAGGTCTCCCACAGCTCCTTCTTCGACAGAACCGGTCCGGAAATTTCCTGATAGCCATGCTCTTCATGAATTCCTCTCCAGAAGTCAAGCAGGGCGTTGAACAGCTTCCATCCTCTGGGCATCCAGTAAGGCATTCCGGGTGCAGTGGGATCGAAGTAAAACAGCTCTGTCTGCTTTCCGATCAGTTTGTGATCTCTTTCCTTTGCCTCCCGGATCAGATCCTTGTGCGCCTTCAGAGCCGCCTTGTCCGGAAAAGCATACGCATAAACTCTGGTCATCTGATCGCGGTGCTCGTCACCTCTCCAGTAAGCGCCGGAAACGCTGCGCAGCTCAAATGCGGCAGACAGAAGATCCTGGGAATTCTCAACGTGAGGTCCTCTGCACAGATCCACATAATCGTCGCCGGTGTAGTAGATGGTGATCGTCTCATCCTCCGGAAGCTCCTCAATCAGCTCCGTCTTAAAGTGCTGTCCCTTGAAAATCTCCAGTGCCTCTGCCCGGGAGACCTCTTTTCTGGTCCAGTTCTCCTTACGCTTCAGAATCTCGCGCATCTTATCTTCGATCTTCTTGAAATCGGCCTCCTGAATGGTCTTCCCCTCCGGCAAGACGAAATCATAATAAAACCCGTCATCGATCTGCGGTCCGATGGCATACTGGGTCTCCTTGCCGTAAAGCTCCAAAACCGCCTTGGCCAGAATGTGAGCCAGTGAATGACGATACACTTCCAGATACTGTTCTTTTTCCATTGCTGTTCTCCTTTATGAATGCAAAAACGCCCCTGACACCGCATCAGGCAGCGTCAGGGGCGTATCTCTACGCGGTTCCACCCTGTTTTCTTGCTTCGTTCATGATGATCACGGAATCACCGGGCCGGATTGGGGCCGCTCGGAGCTGGTCTTCAAACTGCGTCATCGCCGGAATTCTCACAGCATCCCGTGCTCCGAAGCCGCTTGGGCAGGTGCCCTGCCGGTTCTTCGCTCATGCAGCCATAACCGCTGCATTTCCGGGAGAATTCCTCTCTGAAGGCTTTCGTACAGTTCTACTCGTCTCTTCATCGCTTTACGTGAGCATCATACCCTCGCAGACGCAAAAAGTAAAGTCCCTCCTCATGCCGAAATTCGTCTTTTCCGCATGAGAATCAGCCATTCCATGCCAATCTTCGCAGAAGGTCCCTGTCCGCCAGATACTCGTATAAGGAATCCGAGAGAATATCTCCCGGAAGAAGCTCCTGCCGGTTTATGGAGCGGATGATGGAAACCAGCCCCTGCGGATCCTCGATCTCCTCCTTCCGGATCAAAAGCACCTCATGAACCGAGCAGGGAATCACATAAAGATCGCCTCCAAGCCGTTCCGCAAGGTAGGTCATCATTCCCGGATAAAACATCACCGACGAGCCGTAAAAAGCCTTTCTGCAGGTCAGCACATACAGTGAATTCTCAGCCCCGGCATCTTCGCAGTCCTCCGGAAGGCCGAGGACCTCCCGCAGCGAAGCAAACAGCGGCGGATGAATTCTCCGGCTCTGAATCAGAGCATTCCGATGCAGCTCATACAAATCAATTCCCCACTGCTGCAGATCCTCCGGAAGAATCGGAATTTCTCCTCCGTCCTCCACATCGTAGCAGAACACAATTGCCAGATCCTCCCAGCCGATATACGGAAGCTTTTCCAGCTCCTGACGATTATGACAATGGTTCACGGTACGAATACAGATTCTCTCCTTCGCCTTCTGGTAAGGCATCGTCTGTGCGAGATTTACCTTTTCCGCGCACAGGCCTTTCCCGCGGATATTACAAGAATTCATGAATTTTCCTCCTGAAATAAGGCTTCTGAAAACGTGCGCCGACAGGCGCACCAAAAAAACAAAGACAACGGAAACGCAGGTTTCCATTGTCTTTGTGAAAATTCATGATCCTGTACCAGCTCTCATCCGGCATCCGTCATGCATCATGCTCTGGAGAGATACTCGCCGCTTCTGGTGTCAATCTTGATCTTATCGCCGATGTTGCAGAACAGCGGTACTGCAACCTGTGCACCGGTCTCTACCGTAGCAGGCTTGGTTGCACCAGTAGCGGTGTTTCCCTTAAAGCCAGGCTCCGTCTCGGTAATCTCAAGCTCTACGAACATCGGAGGCTCGATTGCAAATACATTGCCGTTGTAGGAATCAACCTTGATCATGTCGTTCTCTTTGACGAACTTCATGTCGCTGCCGCAGACATCTGCGCCAAGGCTGATCTGCTCATAGGACTCCGTGTCCATGAAGGTCCACATATCGCCATCCTTGTACAGATACTGGAAGTCCTTGCGGTCGATACGAACCTGAGGGAACTTCTCGGTAGGACGGAAGGTGGTCTCGGTAACGCCTCCGTTGATGATGTCCTTCAGCTTGGTTCTTACAAAGGCTGCGCCTTTTCCGGGCTTAACGTGCTGGAATTCGATAATCTCATATACGTTGCCATCCTTCTCGATGGTAACGCCGTTTCTGAAGTCACTGGCTGTGATCATGTAGATAATCCTCCTGGAAATATATAGTCACAATTACGCAATCATGATACCGAAAGCAGGCCTGTTTTTCAAGGCTTTTTTGCACAAATCCAGTCCATCGCTTCCAGATACCCCAAAAGGCCGTGTCCCACGATCTGATGATCGCAGGCCGGTGCCGTCACGGACACCTCGCGAAACGCCTCTCTGGCATGAATGTCGCTGATGTGGATTTCCACCTTCGGAACAAAAACGCTTCGAAGCGCATCATGAATCGCATAGCTGTAATGCGTATACGCCCCGGGATTGATGACCACTCCGATGAGATCCTCGTCAAAATAAGCCTCCTGCAGCTTATCGATGATCGCTCCTTCGTGATTGGACTGCCAGCACTCCGCCGCGATGCCAAGATCTGCAGCATGCTTCTGAATCATTCCAAGCAAAGCGCTGTAATTCTCTGTTCCGTAAATGCTCTTCTCCCGGATCCCGAGGAAATTCAGATTCGGGCCGTTGATGACCAGTATTTTCTTCATGTCTTTTCCCTGTCCGTCTTTTTATTCTCAACCGCGCAAACGATTTCCGCCGCAATCTCCGCCGGCTTCTTTCCGGATACCGCAACGCAGATATCCGCGCAGTCCTCATAGGCCTGTCGTCTGCGCGCCATCAGTGTTCGTACCTTCTTCATACGGTCCGGTCCCTGCAAAAGCGGCCGCGTCGCATCCTTTCCAAGGCGCCGGATCACCTCATCCGGCGTAATCTCCAGAAGGATCACCGTTCCCAGCCTTCGAAGAAGCTCTCTGTTTTCTTCCTGAAGGACAATTCCGCCGCCCGTCGAATAGATCACATTCTCCCGTCCGTCTGACGTAAGCTCCTTCAGAAGCTCTGTCTCCCGACGGCGAAAGCCCTGTTCTCCTTCTTTATGAAAAATTTCCGCAACCGGCATGCCGGCCCTTTGCACAATGAGCGCATCCGTGTCAAGCTGCTTCATGCCCGTTTTCCCGGCAAGCTCTCTGCCGATGGTGGTCTTGCCGCAGCCCATAAACCCAATCAGGACATAATTGTTCATCTGCTGCCCCCGTTTGACTTGAAAAACGCATACAGACTATGGCGGATCTTTTCAACAAGCTCCCGGTCCGGTCCCTTCCCGGTCCAGTGTTCAAAGGACAAAATTCCCTGCCACAGCAGCATATCCATACCATTTCTTCCCGGCTTACCCGCCGCCTTTACCATGGAAAGGAAACGGGTTTCCTCCGGATTATAGATGCAGTCATAGGCAGCATCCAGATTCTCATAAAAAGCAGGATCCTCCACCGGTACATTCTCCACTTTCGGAGCAAGGCCGACGTTCGTGCACTGAATGGCAAGAACCTGTTCGCCCTCGGATTTCATCTTCATCGACACCGCAGCGGCCTCCGAAAGAAGCTGCGCCGAGGCTGTCATGTCCGGAAACTCTTCCGTCAGATCTCCCGCAAGATGCTGCGCCTTTTCCAGAGTCCGGTTCAGAATGCAGAGCTTCCTTACCCCTGCATCTCCGCACATAAAGCCAGCCGCTCTTGCCGCGCCGCCGGCGCCAATCAGAATCACCGCCATTTCCTTCAGAACAATTCCCATTTCCGTAAGCGCCCGAAAAAGGCCGGGATAATCCGTATTGTAGCCCTTGTATCCGCCCGGAATCACGCTTCCGTCTTCCGCTGTTCCCGGCTCCTGCCGGACCAGAGTATTGACGGCGCCAATCGCTCTCGCAATTGGATCCACCTCCGGAAGATTCGGAATGACTGCGCTTTTGTACGGCACCGTCACATTCATTCCCTGTACTCCAAGCGCATACGCGCCCTTCACCGCATCGGGAATCATGCTCTCATCCGCCACCGGAAAGGTCTCGTAGACCAGATTCACTCCCAGACCTTCTGCCAGAAGATTATGGATGAGAGGGGAAAATGAATGACCAACCGGATTCCCGATCAGTCCATATACCGCTGTTTTTCCATTTATTTCCATTTCTTGTTTCCTCGTACCGGAGCTTCCAGCTTCCTCTTCCAGCGAACCCAGAATTCCTCCTGCGTCGTCAAGGGCTCCGTCAGAATGGAAATGACCCCTGCATTGTTGGCGCCCCAGATGTCCGTATATACCTGATCTCCGATGAACACCGTCGTCTTCGCATCGGTTCCCATAAGCTGCATCGCCTTCCGGTATTTATGCGGAAGCGGCTTCATCGCCCGGGTCACAACCGTGCTTCCGACATCCTTTGCAAAAAGACTGGCACGCGTTCCGGTATTGTTGGAAAGAATAACCGTCTGAAAGCCCATGTCCCGGAGCCTTGCAAACAGCTTCTTTGCCCTGTCATCCGCAGGCGCATTCGGATTCACCAGCGTATTGTCAATATCAAAAATAAGCCCGCGGATTCCCTCTTCATAAAGGCCGCGATAGTCGATCTCATAGGCAGACTTCACCCGTCTATCCGGAAAAAACAAATCTTTCATCGGCGATCCATCCCAAGTCCCAGTGCTTTCTTGCCATTCTCCGTCTTCAGGACCTTCTCCAGCTCATCCATAAAGGTCTCCACGTCCTTAAATTCGCGATACACCGAAGCAAAACGGACATAGGCAACCGGATCCAGATCATGCACCTTCTCCATGACCAGCTCACCGATCTCGCGGCTCGAAATTTCCTTCTCCTCGCGGTCAAAAATCTCCGCCTCAATCTCATCCACGGTGTGTTTGATCTGATTGACGGAAACCGGTCTCTTATGGCAGGCGCGCAAAATACCGCCCTCTATCTTGGAGCGGTCATACGGCTCTCTGTTGTTGTCCTTTTTGATGACAACAAGCGGAATGGTTTCTACCTTCTCATACGTAGTAAAGCGTCTCCCGCAGGTATCACAGATTCTTCGTCTCCGGATGGAATTGTTCTCCTCCACCGGCCTCGAGTCGATCACACGGTTGTCTTCTTTTCCACAGAATGGACATCTCATAGCGTTCCTCCGGGCTTTCTGGTATTTTCACAATACACTTTAGTGTAGCATATCTTTCCTGCCTGTGCATATGGCCGGATGTCAAAAAGGAGCTTCGCCGTTCATACGGCGAAGCTCCTTTATATTCTGCATGTCAGTGCTGACAAGTATTCGAGGGATGCTTCCGATTATCTGTCTTCCCACTTCCAGTCTGCTACTTCCGGCAGATCCTGGCCATACTCATGGATGTACTGCTTATGCTCAACAAGCTTGTTGCTCATCTTCTGATACAGATAAGCGCCCTTGTTGCCAAGCTGAGGCAGATTCTGCAGAGCAGTCTGTACCAGATGGAAACGATCCACGTCGTTCTGTACGCGTACATCAAACGGAGTCGTGATGGTGCCTTCCTCCTTGTAGCCGCGAACATGAATCAGGCGGTTGTTGTGACGGCGATAGGTCAGCTCATGGATGAGTCCTGCATATCCATGGAAGTTGAAGATGACCGGCTTGTCCTTTGTAAACAGCATGTCATACTCTTCGTCCGTCAGACCGTGCGGGTGCTCATTGGAGGGCTGAAGCTTGAAGAGGTCCACAACGTTGATGAAGCGGATCTTCAGGTCCGGAAGCTCCTTATTCAGGATGCTGACAGCTGCCAGTGCCTCAAGGGTCGGTGTCTCACCTGCGCAGGCGAAGACGATATCCGGCTCCTGACCCTGATCGTTGGAAGCCCACTCCCAGATGCCGATGCCCTGTGTGCAGTGCTTGACTGCTTCCGGCATGGACAGCCACTGCGGACGAGGATGCTTGGAAGCTACGATTACGTTCACATAGTTCTTGGAACGCAGGCAGTGATCCATCGTGGACAGCAGGCAGTTGGTATCCGGCGGCAGATAAATGCGAACAACGTCTGCCTTCTTGTTTGCCATATGATCCATGAAGCCGGGATCCTGGTGGGTAAATCCGTTATGATCCTGCTGCCATACGGTCGAGCACATGATCAGGTTCAGAGAAGCGATCTCCTCACGCCAGGACAGCTGGTTGCAGACCTTCAGCCACTTCGCATGCTGTGCAGCCATGGAGTCTATAATTCTTGCAAAGGACTCGTAGGTTGCGAAGAAGCCGTGACGGCCGGTCAGAAGATAGCCCTCAAGCCAGCCTTCGCACATATGCTCGGAGAGCATGGAGTCCATAACACGTCCATCTGCAGCAAGATGATCGTCCGTATCCAGATGCTCCGCATTCCAGTCTCTGTTCTCTACATCAAAGACTGCATTCAGACGGTTGGAGTTTGTCTCGTCGGGTCCGAAGATACGGAAGTTCTTCGCGTCATCATTCAGCTTGAAGACGTCACGGATGAACTTGCCCATCTCGGTCATATCCTGACCGTCCTTGCTTCCGTGGCCGTCTCCGATATCGAATGCATAGTCGCGGAAATCAGGCATGCGCAGATCACGAAGAAGTTTACCGCCGTTTCCGTGCGGGTTTGCACCGATACGTGCATTGCCGACAGGAGCCAGCGCCTTCAGCTCCGGAATCAGCTTACCGTCATCGGTAAACAGCTCTTCCGGCTTGTAGCTGTGGAGCCAGTCCGAGAGCATCTGCAGGTGCTCCGGCTTGTCCATCATGATCGGAACCTGATGAGCCAGGAAGTTGCCTTCAATACGCTGTCCGTCAACTACCTTCGGGCCGGTCCAGCCCTTCGGTGTGCGAAGAACGATCATCGGCCATACCGGACGAGTCGTGTCATTGTTCTCTCTTGCATTCTTCTGGATCGCCTGGATCTTCTCGATCACTTCGTCCATGGTCTCCGCCATCTTGCGGTGCATCGTCATCGGGTCGTCACCCTCGACAAAATACGGCTCCCAGCCGCAGCCATGGAAGAAATTCACCATCTCTTCATGCGACATGCGTGCGAAGATGGTCGGGTTTGCAATCTTGTATCCGTTCAGATGCAGAATCGGAAGAACTGCACCGTCGCTGACAGGATTCAGGAACTTATTGCTCTGCCAGGAGGTGGCAAGAGGGCCGGTCTCCGCCTCGCCGTCACCAACGGTAACAGCGGCAATCAGATCCGGATTATCGAATACAGCTCCGAATGCATGCGCAATGGAATAGCCGAGCTCGCCGCCCTCGTTGATGGAGCCGGGAGTCTCCGGTGCGCAGTGAGAAGGAACGCCGCCCGGGAAAGAGAACTGCTTGAACAGCTTCTGCATTCCGTCAACATCCTCAGAGATGTTCGGATAGATCTCGCTGTAGGAGCCGTCAAGGTAATCATTGGCAATATAGAAGTTTCCGCCATGTCCGGGACCGGAAAGAAGGATCAGGTCCAGATCGTATCTCTTAATGGCGCGGTTCAGATGTACAAATACAAAGTTCTGTCCGGGAACGGTTCCCCAGTGTCCGACAATTTTCTTCTTCACCATATCCATGGTCAGCGGCTTCTTAAGAAGCGGGTTGTCCAGAAGATACAGCTGGCATGCAGAAAGGTAATTGGCCGCACGCCAGTAAGCATTCATCTTTGTGAGAAGCTCGTCGGTGATGGGTCCCTTTTCCTCGCAGACAGCAGTCGTGAGATTGGTATCACTCATATTCAGTCTCCTTACTCATGAAATATGAAACGTATATTTGTCCGTCAGAGAAACGCCGGATGCTGCGCTCTCATGACACCTTCATCATATATCAGTGCAGAGACTCCGGCAACTGATAAAAAAACGGTTTTATCCCTGTTTTGAATCGGAAAGACGCATAATTTGACGATTCTTTACATAGAGTCTCCGGATCCCCCGAAGCTCCTCTCTGGAAATTTCCCGCCTGGAAATCTTCCAGAGGAAAAGTCCGCTCCTCTCATCGGTGCCCTGCCCGTTTTCCGAAGCGCCTCCCCCGGAAGCCTTTCCCGCAAAACTCCGCCGCTTTGACAAACGTCCTGCCGTAAACCAGACCTTCCAGTTCTGAAGTTCCTCCTCGATTCTCTCCACGTGGATTGTGAAGCACCTGTATTCCCCGAAAGCCGCATCCTTTGGCAGCTCCCTTCGGAAATCCTCTTCACGGATTCCGATCGCTGCCAGATCCTCCGGAAGCTTCTCCCAGCCCTTCTGCTCCGCCGCAGCCTTCTTCCCTGCAAAAACAAAAACAGCACCCCAGGCGGGCACCAGCGCATGGTACGCATCCAGCCTTCTCGCTTCTGCAATGTTATGGCAGCCCGACAAAAGTGCAGCTCCCACCGTCGAGGGCTCACGGAAAAAGAAGTCTCTTGACTTTGCCTCGCCGGTGATTCCGTTTTCCAAAGAAACGATATCGCCGCCCATGGCATACGCTTCATCCCGGTCCGCGGTCGCAAGAACCACGGTCACCTTTTTCTCTCCGGAAAGCTTCTCGCGAATTTCGGCAAGAAGCTCCGCCCGAAGATACGGATCCAGCCTTGAGAAAGGATTGTCCAGAAGCACCAGCTCCGGTGAAGCCGCCATTGTTCTTGCCATTGCCGCACGAAGCTGCTGCGCACGCGAGAGCTCTCCCGGATAACAGCCGCCAAGACCATCCAAACCGTATTCCTTCAGAAGCTGCGCCGTCTTCTCCGTCGTGATCAGCTTTCTTTCCTTTCGATGTACGTTCCTCTCCGTCTCCCGAAGAACAAGCCGGAGATTTTCCTCCACCGTCATTCCGGGAAAAAGCGCATAGTTCTCCGGCAGAAGAACTGCCCTTCTCTCTGCTGGCGGAATGCAAATCTTCTGAAGCGAATCATAGAGCACCCTCCCGTTCAGGGAAATGCTCCCCTCATCCGGCAGCACAAGGCCGGAAAGGCAGTGCAAAAGTGCTGTTTTCCCGCCGCTCTCTTCTCCCAGCACAGAAAGGAACCGTTCTTCTGTGCGGAGACTCATCTTCAGCGTCCGGTCTGCTTCCTTTTTCCGGATCTGTACTTCAAGACTCATGCTTCCCGTGCTTCCTTTTCTCTTTGCAATGAAAAATTCCGGCTGCCGCCGCGCAGAGAATTCCTCCTGCCGCAAGAGCGCCAAGATCCCAGATCCAGGCCGCCGCATATCCGGCTCCATTCCCGGAAGCCACCATCAACGAGCAGGCTCCGTACTCTCCCACAGCTCTTGCCGCGGCCAGAATCGTTCCCTCTGCAATTTCCTTCATGGCTCCCGGCACCGCAATGCTCCAGAAAGCCCTTTTTCTCCGGATCCCCAGTGTTTCCGCCGTCTGAAGAAGAACCGGATCCGTTCCGGAAAGTGCCCGCTGAAACGAAAGGCGCAGCACCGGCACCGACGCCAGAAGCCCGGCAAGCAAAGCCCCCAGCCAGGGATAGCTTCCCTGCCATCCGATCCGATGGACCAGCGCACGCCCTGTAATTCCATCCGCCCCGAAGGCAAGCATCAAAAGTGCTCCGCACAGAGTCGGAGGCAACACCAGCAGCACCGACAAAATTCCCTTCCGGATGCCTCCCGCCCGCTCTCCGCGGCAGCGTTTCCCTGCAATCCTCCAGGAAATCCACAGGGCAGGAAGAAAGAAAATCATCACCGTCAAAAGCCCCATTCCGGCCGCCGGCCAGAGAAGACCGCTCCGGAAGCAGCTGTAAAGAAGTATGACCGCCCCCAAGAGGTGCCGCATTGCTTTCTCATATGTAACTGTCAGTAAGAAGGTTAAAGTCATCATGGCGCTATTGTAGCACATTCTGAAAACGCTCCGAACGAAACCGAAGGTGCCTCTCTGCCTTGTATTGATGGCACGTGTAAGTTGGCTGAAGTGAAAAAGTAACTTCCACTTCATAAGCTTGTTTTTGGAAAGTTGCGGT
>OLPO01002071.1_pt1 | contig 12881 bp, 10 predicted proteins | sample 1672831 | NCBI WGS metagenome assembly OLPO01 (sample SAMEA3136728, study PRJEB25190) | human gut metagenome
CTGGATGATCCGGATTCCATTTTCCATTATTATCAGAAGCTGATCGCGCTTCGCAAGGAGAAAGAGATTATTGTGTACGGCGAGTTTGAACCGCTTTGCCGTGAGGATGACCAGATTTTCGCATATATGAGAAAGCTGGATGAGGAAAGACTTCTTACAGTCTGCAATTTCAGTGAGCAGTCTGCAGAATTTGAAGTTCCTGCAGAATTTGAAGGTTCCCGGTGCCTGATTACAAACCTTGACCGAAAAGTATTTGCGGGCAAGGTCGTGTTGAAACCTTATGAGGCATTTGTGTTATATAAATAAACAGGTTACTGGACGCGAAGCAGACAGCAGCAAAAACAGACTGAAAGGGGCAAAATTTCTTGCCCCTTTTTATGAAAGACGAGGAAGAATGTTATGATCAGAAAGTTCAGATACGGCGCTCCTTTTAATACGGAGGCGCTGACAGAGGAGATTGAGACAGCGGACGGTGCTTTTCCGTATGGGAAGATCAGCCTGGAGAGTGGCTTTGATTTTACCTATGTGATGGATGAGGAGGATATTGTCTACGGGCTTGGAGAGGCCAACCGTGGAATCAACAAAAGAGGTTACTGCTACATCAGCAATTGTACCGATGATCCAAACCACACGGAGGACAAGCGCTCCCTGTATGGTGCCCACAACCTTATTATCGTAAGTGGAAAGACAACCTTCGGTCTATTTTTCGATTATCCGTCTGAACTGACCTTTGACATTGGGTACACCAGAATGGATACCCTGAAGGTGACATGTGCAGATGCAGATCTGGATGTGTATGTGATCGGGGGTGAGTCTGCTTATGACATTGTAAAGCAGTTCCGTCATGTGATCGGACGCAGCTATATTCCGCCGAAGTTTGCATTTGGCTTTGGGCAGAGCAGATGGGGATATACCACCAAGGAGGATTTTCGCAAGGTGGCAGCCGGCTATCGTGAGAATCACATCCCTTTGGATATGATCTACATGGACATCGATTATATGGATTCCTATAAGGACTTTACTTTGAATCCGGAGAATTTCCCTGATTTCCCGGATTTTGTAAAAGAGATGAAAGACCAGGAGCTTCGTCTGATCCCCATTATTGATGCCGGTGTAAAAGTGGAAAGCGGCTACGATGTTTACGAGGAAGGTGTGGAAAAAAGATACTTCTGCCAGCGGGAGGACGGAAGCAATTTCGTGGCAGCCGTATGGCCGGGAGACACTCATTTTCCGGATTTCCTGAACAAAGATGCCAGAAAGTGGTTCGGAGACAAATACAGCTTCTTGATCGATCTGGGAATTGAAGGCTTCTGGAATGATATGAATGAGCCTGCCATTTTCTATTCTTCAGAGGGAGTGGAAGAGGCAAAGAAGCTTGCCGGAGAATTTTCTCAGGACAAAGAAGGCAGGATTCCTGTTTGGAAAATGCAAGGTAAGCTAAATGATATTGCAAACAATCCAGAGGATTACCGCAGATTTTATCACAATATAGATGGCAAAAAGATTCGTCACGACAAGGTACATAACCTGTTTGGCTACAATATGACAAGAGCGGCAGGTGAGGCATTTGACCGCATTGACCCGGAGAAGCGTTTTCTGATGTTTTCCCGTTCTTCCTATATTGGAATGCATCGTTATGGCGGAATCTGGATGGGAGATAACAAATCCTGGTGGTCACACATTCTTCTGAACCTGAAAATGCTGCCATCTCTGAATATGTGCGGATTCCTTTACACAGGAGCGGACCTTGGCGGATTTGGCGCGGATGCCACAAGAGACCTGGTGCTTCGCCATATGGCACTTGGAGTGTTTACTCCTCTTATGCGCAACCATTCCGCAATTGGAACCAGGGAACAGGAATGCTATCAGTTTGAGAATATTGAAGATTTCCGAAATGTGGTAAATGTAAGATACCGCCTTGTGCCCTATCTGTACAGCGAATACATGAAGGCTGCTTTAAATGATGACATGTATTTCAAGCCCCTTGGGTTCGTCTACCCGGAGGATAAGATGGCTGTCCGCGTGGAAGACCAGCTGATCCTTGGAAATGAGATCATGATTGCACCGGTCTATGAGCAGAATGCAAGAGGACGTTACGTTTACCTGCCGGAAGAAATGAAGTTTGTGAAATTTCTGGCAGACGGAAGCATCTCTGAGGAGGTTCTGGAAAAGGGTGTTCATTATGTGGAAGTTGCGCTGAATGAAGTGCCCCTGTTTATTCGAAACGGTAAGTGTATTCCGGTTGCAGAGGCTGCGGAGTGCGTGAAGGATATTGATACTTCCATGCTTACCATGTTAGGATATGAAGGCAGCAGTTATACTTTGTACGAGGATGATGGCGTGCATAAGGAGTATGATAAGGCTGAGAATTATAGAGAATTGAAAAAATAAAGGAAAAATTTACTTTGAGTGTGTTAAGGTGACTGGGTTACTGTTCACAACCTGACCCAAAACCGGAGCTGGATATCAATTTCCAGCTCCGGTTTTTTCAGATACCATATCGATAACCCACACCGACAGAATCAATCCCAGCATGATCGCACCAGCCTTTTCCCAGTCATATTGATTCATGGAAAAAATAAGGGGCGCTCCGATTCCGCCGGCGCCTACCAGACCGAGAACGGAAGCTTCACGGATGTTTACATCAAACCGGTAGAGGATGATAGAGGTGAAAACAGGCTTCAGCTGCGGCAGGACACTGTGGCAGATGGCGGGAAGAGGACGGACCCCCATGGCCAGCAGCGCATGATAGGGACGAGGGTCCAGGGCATCTAGTGCTTCTGTAAATCTTTTGGTGAGAAGTCCGATACTGCATACGGCCAATGTCAGCACTCCTGTGAAAGCTCCTGGCCCGGATACCCGGATGAAAATCAGTCCATACACCAGAAAAGGCACCGAACGGATTACCATGATCACCAGGTTAAAAAGAAAGGACACAGGAGCAGGTACGAAACGTTTGGTATTTAGAAAAGCCAGCGGTGCAGATACAATGGCTCCGATTACCGTTCCAATAAAAGCAATGCACACTGTTTCCAGTAAAAGATACCCAAGCCCATCTTTTTCAGCCGAGAAAAAGAAGCTCCAGTCTGGCTGCAGAAAGCCAGCAAACATATTTCGCAAAGTCTGTGGACTGGTTCTGGAAAAATCCGGCAGGGAAAGGGTAAACGTGCAGATCAGAAACAGGGCAGCCAGAAACAGAAGCAGCAGTCTGGCCTGCTCTTTTTTTATTGTGCGCTCTTTTCGTATCAAGGCGGCCAGATACCGACTGAAATATTCAATCACACACACTGTTAGAAACAGCATCAGCAGAATGGTCCCCACTTTGTCATACTCCAACCAGGAAATCTTCTCATTGAGAAGCAGTCCGATACCGCCAGCTCCCACATATCCTAAAATGGAGCTGTGCCGTACATTAGTTTCCAACAGGTAAAGTGCATTGGTGAGAAAGCCAGGAATGATCTCTGGTAAAATTCCATGGATATAAGCCACATACTTTGAAACACCCATAGCCCGAAGTGCCTGGTAAGCTTTTACATCGGCGGCACTTGCATCCTCGTAGGTAAGCTTTGTCATAATGGCAAAGGTGTACAAGGTAATGGCAAAAGTACCTGCAAAGGTTCCAAGCCCGAAAAGAAAGGTAGCAGTAAGCGCCAGAATCAAGGCTGGAAAAGAACGGAGAATCTGGATTACAATTCTAAGTATCCGTCGTATTACAGCTGGAAATCCTAAGTTTGCAGCGCCAAAAGGCGAGAGTACAAGGGCAAAAAAGGTGCCAAGTACCGTTCCGGTAACAGACATCTGAATGGTGTAAAAAAGCGGTAGCAGGATCTTCTGAATATAAGAAAAATCTGGCGGGATCATATCCACGACCAGGTCAGTGAGGTGGCTCTTTCGTTTCCAGAAAGTCATGAGATCACAACCTGTGAAATTTGCTGCAAGGAAAAATAAAATCAGGAAAGAAACTGGAACAGCAAATTGTATCACAAAGGAATATTTGCTTGTTTTTTTATCATTCATAAGCGACACCTCGCTTATTCTCTGGCATGGTATCCTTTTTGTTATAAATCTGTCTGGTGATAGAATCAGTCAGATCAGCGGCCTTACCGTCAAATACAACCTCGCCATTTTTCAGACCAATAAGTCGGTCGGAGAACTCCTGGGAGAATTCCAGATTATGGCTGTTCATTAAAATGGTGACACCATCAGTCTCATGAATACTCTTCAGCAACCCTAGAATCTGTCTCCCGGTAACTGGATCAAGAGACGCCACCGGTTCATCTGCCAGCAGGATCGCCGGGTGCCGCATAAGTGCTCTCGCAATTGCCACCCTTTGCTTTTGTCCACCAGACAGATTCTTAATCGGTTCCTCTGCCTTTTCCAGAAGTCCAACCCGATCCAGCAGTTTCAGAGCTTCTTCTTTACGTGTTTTTCCATAAAGTCCAAACACGCCCTGGAAAAATCCCATATCCGGAAGTCCGGCAGTCAGCACATTCTTCAGACAGGTAGAATTCTCCACCAGACAAAAGTCCTGATAAATAGTTGCGATGGATTTTTGCAGTTCACGTTTTTTCCTTCCTTTTAGAGAATCAAAGCGCTTATCATCCAGAAGCACCTGTCCGCCAGTGCACTCCATCATTCCATTGAGAATGCGAAAGAGCGTTGTCTTCCCCGCCCCCGAAGGCCCGATCACTGAGACAAATTCCCCCTGTGAGACGGAGAAATCCACATCTGCCAGGGCTTTTGTGCCATTATGAAATTTTTTTGCGATATGCTGAATCTGTAAATTCATAGATAAAATTGACCTCGTTTAAAACTACTGCCGAGGCAAATAACCTGCCCCGGCAGTTTAAAATATTTTGTAACTATTCAGAAAAGTTGAAGTCTATTCCATAGACTTCAGCAGCTCCTGAGCCTCTCGTTCGCCATCGTAATTGGAGTCATCACCCCATTCATATCCAACCTGGCTGAACACACTGATAATATCTTTTCCTTCGTCCGTATTCGCAATCTCAATAAAGGAATCTCCAAGCGCCTGGCGGAAATCTTCATCCTGCATAACTTCAGAAGTCTTGCTGTAGGCAATCATATCATTGTAAATCTTATCTGTAACTCCGATCACACCAGTCTGATTTACCATATCATCTGTACCTCCGAAGGTCTCTTTCCATTCCGGTGCGTATTTGGTACGGATGTGGCCATAAGAAACCATCACATCAGCCTGTCCGGAAGCCAGACGTGCAAGAGAAGTGGTATAAGAATCAGACTCCACCGCATTTGCCAGATCGCTGATTCCCTTGCCATATTTCTCGTTCAGCCATAAGCTTGGATAAATATAACCGGAAGCAGAAGTCGGTCCCATAACAGCCCAGGTAGCATCGTTCAGATCATCCCAGGTAAGCTCTTCGCCGTTATTTACCTTTTCCAGTAAGGCCTGTCCTTTTTCACTTGGACCTGCCAGAATAATAGAACGGTAATAGGTAGACATCTCATCGGTGTTTTCTTCGATTGTACCATCATTCCAATCTTTCGGATCATCAGAATCTTTGTTGATTCCATAGCGAAGGGCGGTAAGAAGAACGTCACAGTCATCAGAGAAAAGTACGTAATTTCCGCCGGAAATAAATCCGATATCTGCGCTTCCGGCACTTAAAGCCTGGCCAACAGCGGTGTAGCTTGTTCCCACTGTCATGTCTACGTTTTCCACGTCATAACCCTTGGCGAGAAGTGTCTCCTTCAGTAAATCTTCCAGCGGCTCTGTAGCAGTGGTGATGGTGTCGGAATCTGCATATGGGGAAAATGCAATCTTCAGAGAATCAATGGTTTTGGTGTCCTCTGCAAAAACAGTGACAGCACTCCCTGCGGTAAGTCCCAGGCATAATGCCAGGGAAAGTGCGGATACAATGTGTTTCTTCATAGTGAAATACCTCCATGCTTTTGTTTGATCATATAATGTGTTACTGTGCATTTGAAATATTACGCAAAGCAAATCACTGCGAATAAAATGGGCAGTAACTTTATTTCTGCTGGAAGTCGGTTATAACGAGAAAATTGCCCAATTTCTTACTATAGAATGTTTGAAAAAATTTTTCTGCAAAGCTGGGAATAGAGATTACAGCAATGGATTCTCAAATATGCCATGGTGAGAAGGGCTCATTATTCATATAAATAAAAATACATGCCTCCCAGCATGTATCGAAAATGACTTTCGAGCAGATGCTGACAATTCACCTGTAAAACAGGTGAACAGGTTTCGGTCGATCCTGACGGGATCCTCTCAACCCGGACCTACGGGCTCCCTCGCAATCTGGTTTTCGTCATCACAAATTCTGACCGCAGCACAAGGGCGCTCCCCCTGGCACTGCATTCCGTTAACCGGATAAATTGTATCATACCTGTCCTGGAATTACAATAAAAAATTCTGGTATAGCATTTGTAAAAATGGAGATGTTATTGCTTATTCGAAGTTCGAAAAATCCCCGTAACAGATTAAATTTAAGGTCTGTTATGGGGATTTATGTGTAGGAATAGTTATAAAAAGTGTAAAACTCTATAATTTTAATCCGTTATTGTGGAAAGCATGCAATTATTTAATTGCATCCAGCGCATTGGAAATATCCGCGATCAGATCTTCTTTATCCTCAAGACCAAGGCTGATACGGATCAGCTCTGCCGGTACGCCAGCTTCAATGAGCTGCTCGTCTGTCATCTGTCTGTGGGTGGAGGTGGCAGGGTTCAGGCAGCAGGTTCTTGCATCTGCTACGTGAGTCTCAATTGCGCCAAGCTTTAAGTTCTGCATAAAGGTGGAAGCTGCCTCCCGGCCGCCCTTCAGACCGAAGGAAACAACGCCGCAGCCACCGTTTGGCAGATATTTCTTTGCTCTGTCATAGTATTTATTAGATGGAAGTCCCGGGTAATTTACATAAGCTACCTTTGGGTGGCTTTCCAGAAATTCTGCAACAGCCTGTCCATTCTCCACATGCTTCGGCATGCGTACATGCAAGGACTCCAGTCCAAGATTCAGGATGAAAGCACTGTTCGGGGACTGCATGGAACCGAAATCACGCATAAGCTGAGCGGTACATTTCGTGATGAATGCGCCTTCTTTTCCAAATTTCTCAGCATATGTAATTCCGTGATAGCTCTCATCTGGCGTGCAAAGTCCTGGATATCGGTCTTTGTGCGCCATCCAGTCAAAGTGACCGCCATCAATTATAGCACCGCCTAATGCTGCACCATGTCCGTCCATGTATTTGGTGGTGGAGTGAGTAACAATGTCAGCACCCCATTCGATGGGGCGGCAGTTTACTGGTGTAGGGAAGGTGTTATCGACTACAAGGGGAACCCCATGTTCGTGAGCAACTTTTGCAAAAAGTTCAATATCCAGGACGGTAAGTGCCGGATTCGCAATGGTTTCGCCGAACATAACTTTGGTATTTGGCTTGAAAGCTGCGTTTAATTCTTCTTCAGTAGCATCTGGGGAAACGAAGGTTGCGGTGATTCCCATTTTGGCCATGGTAACAGAGATCAGGTTGAAGGTTCCGCCATAAATGGAAGAAGAAGCCACAATGTGGTCTCCGCACTCACAGATATTGAACAGAGCCATGAAATTGGCTGCCTGTCCGGAAGAAGTGAGCATAGCTGCAGTCCCACCCTCCATTGCAGCAATCTTGGCTGCAACATGGTCGCAGGTAGGATTCTGAAGGCGGGAGTAGAAATAACCCTCAGCTTCAAGGTCGAAAAGTTTTCCCATATCCTCGCTGGTGTCGTATTTGAATGTTGTTGACTGAATGATCGGGATCTGTCTTGGTTCACCATTTCCCGGTTTATATCCGGCCTGAACACATTTTGTTCCCATTCTGTAATTGTTCATGATGTGTCTCCTCTTCTGGTAAAATAAGCTCCCTGTGGAAAAGTGTTCACAGAGAGCATTCACATAAAGATATAGTATCATTTTTTTATAAAAATAGCAACGGCTTGGTGCAAATTGCGGCGCGAAATCATGCGAATGCATGATTTCTGTGCATCGCGAAGCGTGTTACTGGTCACGGAGTGATCAGTAACTTACTGTGAGCGGTCATTCTTTATTTCGTGAAATATCTTCAATGATGGTGGTGTTTACATCATCTTCATATAAACGCATCTGTACCTGCATAGGTGTAGGATCGTCGGTGAGCTTTATTCTACCGAAGTGGTTGAAGAAGAACAGGACACCAAGACCGATACCGAGAGAGTAGGAGATTTCCAGGACCGTATTGCCAGTTGTGGGCTGTCCGGTGACCTGGGTGTAGATCTGCTCAAATAGAGCGGGGATGTCTACGTCATTGTTAAAGGTCATAATGGAAAAGCCTGCACCGAAAAAGGTGGCGAGGCAGACAAATATGACTTTGCACCATCTTATAACAATATTGACAGTTCCTTCCTTCTGATAGGTGATGATGAAGTTTGGTTCGCCAATATGTGTAATATCAAGATCAGGCTCTTTGAGCTGGATATCATTTATAAGATCCATAACAGAAATCACATACCGGCCTGTCTTGTCCGGATCCAGGTTTGCTACCGGGAGAACCCGCAGGTGATTTAAAATTTTGGAATTGGTGCAGGATAGCTTGGCAATGTCCTGGAGATAGACATGGGGGTGATGAACCTCCACGTTTTCTTTGGTTTGGATGTATAGTGTGTCACTCATGAAATTCACTCCCATTGCAAAAAATGTTGGTTACAGGCAAGGATAAAGTACGTTGTTATTCTTTCATTTTCGGTTTAAAAAACCAGCTTGCCAGATAAGAAAAAATCAGGGCTGCAGAGACACCAGCTGCGCAGGCGGTGAAGCCTCCTGTGAAAAGCCCGATGACACCATCTGTGTCGATGGCTTCTTTCAGACCTTTCCATAGTGTATTCCCGAAACCAAGTAATGGCACAGCAGCACCGGCACCGGCGAAATCAATCAGAGGCTGATAAATGCCTATGGCGCCAAGAATAGAGCCGGTGCATACCAGAAGAACCATGACGCGTCCGGGCATAAGTTTGGTTTTATCAAGTAAAATCTGGACAAGGGCGCAGATTAGGCCACCTACCCAGAATGCATTAAAATAGTCCATGGAATCATCTCCTCATAGATACGGACAAAGATAGTTGGTAGAGACAGATTATAATTGATACAGTACGGTTTATAGGATTGCAATTATACAGGAAGTACGCACAATTATTTAGTTTACTGCTTTTGATCTTTTTTTGAAACATGCTCTAACACTACCGCATGTGCAATCCCCGGAATGGAATCTCCCTCATTAAAACTTGTTTTGGAAAGCAATGCTCCTGTAGGAACAAAGAGCACCCTTTTCCAGGTTCCTTTTGCCAGTTCCGGCAGAATATATGCAGCCAGCACAGATGCACTGCACCCACAACCACTTCCACCAGAATGAGTATCCTGTGTTTCACCATCAAAGATTAAAAGTCCACAGTCCTGATAAATGGACTCTATATCATATCCTTTTTCATTTAACAGATCCAGCAGGATCCGTTTTCCAACAGCTCCCAGGTCTCCGGTGAAGATTGCATCGTAATCATCAGGTGCTCGGCCAAAGTCACAAAAATTCCGGTAAATGGTATCGTAGGCGGCAGGTGCCATGCATCCACCCATGTTCAGAGAATCCTTAAGTCCAAAGTCAATCAGCCTTCCAGTGGTAAGTCCTGTTATTTGGACACATCCTTCTTCTGAAATAAGCGACTCAGTCTTTTCCGGGATTTTCGGAACAGCCAAAGTTCCGGAGAGAACACAGGCACCGCTCCCGGTAACAGTCCATGTGGCTGAGAGAGGACGCTGGTTTCCGTAAGCCAGAGGAAAGCGGAATTCTTTTTCTGCACTGGCAAAATGGCTGGAAGTGGCGCAGAGAATATGTTCTCCGTATCCGGCTGCGGCAGACATGGCGCCAAGAGAGAGGGATTCCCCTATGGTGGAGCATGCACCGAAAAGTCCATAAAATGGGATTCCCATTCCGGCAATTCCAAAGGAAGAGGCAGTAGTCTGAGCCAGAAGATCACCTGCGAAGGTCATGCGGATATCCCCGGGAGTAAGCCCGGCTTTTCCAAGAGCCAATGCGGCTGCTTCTTTTTGCATGGTGCTTTCCGCAGCTTCCCAGGTATCCTCTCCAAACATAGGCTCTTCGCAGATCAGATCAAATTTGCTTCCAAGAGGTCCTTCCCCTTCCTTTTTTCCAACTACAGAAGCACAGCTTACAACGTAAACCGGATTCTGAAAGCTCATACTGGCAGAACCGGTAAGTTTGGCTGGTGTCTGTGAATTCATGAAATCACCTCCATTATTTTCAGAAGATAGTAGATCACTCCGGCAACCCAGGAACTCATGATTCCGTAAAGAATCACAGGACCTGCAATGGTGAAAATCTTGCAGCCGATTCCAAAGACCTGACCCTCCGTTTTATATTCAATGGCAGGGGCAGCTACGGAATTAGCAAAACCGGTGATTGGAACCAGACTTCCCGCTCCGCCAAATTTTCCAATCTTTGGATAAACATTAAATCCGGTAAGAATAACACTGATGAAAACCAGGGTGACAGAACACCAGGTACCGGCCATATCCTGGTCTAATCCTCTGGATTTTGCGAAATTTGTTATAATCTGCCCAATGACACAGATTGCACCGCCTGTGAGAAAAGCCCTTGCCATGTTCATGGGAAGACTGTGGGTGGGGGTGATCTGTTTTACATAATCGGCATATTGTTTCTGCTTTTCTTTTGGTATGGAACTGTTCATAAATGCCTCCTGTAGCTATGATGAATGGAACTGCTTGTTTAGAGTACAGCAACCTTTTGGATTCTATTATTATGTGAAAAAATATGTAAAATATACTTTCTTTTTAGCTGAATTTATACTATTATGATAGTATTGTTATAGTTATTACGGAAGATGCTGCTATTGCTTATAAACGGAATAGCAGTAGCTTTATGTTATAAACCAAAGAAGAGAGGTACCTTATGGGAAAATATTTTATAGGGAAGGGAGTAAAGCTCCTTACAGAGGAAACTGAGAATAAGATCAGAATCTATAAGCTGGGACTGCTTCAGCCGGAATTTGGACATATGCCATGCATCAGTGGGAATGCATTTACTTTTCTGCTGGCAGAAGAAGGAGAAATACAGTGTCAGATAAATCAGGAGAAAGTAGATCTGGAAGCTGGCGAGGCTTTATTTATCAATGCAGGACAGTCCTATCGTCTGGTTCGAAGTGAAAAGGACAGCAGCAGTTTTTATATAATTGAGGTGGCTGGAGAGTATCTGGCAGCTGGAGATGAGAGCCTTCAGAATAAATATATTTCACCGGTTGCAGAAGCAGAAGCATTTGCTTATTGCAGGTTTATGCCGTCAGCTGAGGAAGATACAGATGAAGATATTCTTCTTCAGGCACTTCTTGCCGCTGCGCAGACAGCAGAAGGCAGGGATATGGCCTATGAACTGGATATGAAGAGCTGGCTGTTCACTGCATGGGGAAGCCTTTATAAGAAATTTGCCCAGCCGCGTCCAGAATGTAAGAATGCAGTGATCAGGGAACGGTTGAAACTAAATCGTATGACAGGATATCTCACTGAGCATTGCAACGAGAAACTGACTCTTTCTGCTATGGCAGAAGCATGCCAGGTAAGCACTGGTGATTTTTGCCGTTTCTTTAAGAAACATATGGAGATGACTCCATTCGAATATTTGCAGAAATGCAGAATCTGGAACAGTATGGATGCAGTTCTGGATAAGACCGCTTCTATGGGAGATATTGCAGTGGAAAATGGTTTTGCAGGAGCAAGCTATTTTTCAGAGACTTTCCGAAAAGAGATGGGCTGTTCTCCCGCGGATTATCGGAAATGGTACCGTGGTTTGTCAGATGAATGTCCGATAATCACCAGAGAAAATAAAGAAGAAAGCGCCAAGGTGTCAAAGCGGGATAAAAAAGGAAAGTCAGACAAAAATGTTCCATCCTATTTACTATAATAGAAAATTAGTTGCGTTGATTTTTAACGCAATTCAGGGAAACCACCGTTTATAAAAATAATACAAAGATCCAAAAGCTTTTCCGAAGGCTACTGCGATCACGACCCATTGGATTCCATTGGTCAGTTTGATTCTTCTGGAAAAGATGGGGAAAACATCTGCCATCTCAGCAAGTGCCATGATCCATCCGCCCAGAAAGATACCGGAAAAAAGTCCATAAAGGAGCAGGGTAAAGGTTCCGCCTGGAATGTGCCAGCCATAGAGGAAAAAAAGATTACCACATACAATGCCAAGAAGCGTAATATCTTCATATAACAATATATGTTTTCCTGTATGAGTGATACCGGCATAGCGGGGAACGATGGAAAGACCGATAAGCAGGCCAACTACACCGCCTGCGATGATGATTCCAGAGCAGAAGCCAACTATGGATAGGAAAATTTGCTGGAGCATGGGTGAGATCTCCTTTCACGAAACGGACATATTGTTGAGAAAAGTTTGTTGTTTTGCAACTATCATAACAACATTTAGTATGGAAAGAATCTTAGAAAATATGCGTTTTTTCTGTACATTTGTGAAGTTAAATAGTATAATAAAACGATGCGGCAATGGAAAGAATAGGATTGGCGCAGATATCATTTGATAGAAAAGTTGAGTATAGAAAGATAGAGGATGTAAATCTGTGAATGTAAATTTAAAACAGCGGTTCCAGGAAATTCTGGAAGATAACCGGATACTGGAAGCGGAGCTTATGAGCAGGCATACTACATTCCGAATTGGCGGTCCGGCAGATTTCTTTCTGGTACCGGAGAATGCTGACGAGATTAAGAAAATCATAGCAGTTTGTAAGGCGAAAAATGTTCCGTATTTTATTCTTGGAAA
>OLPO01002073.1_pt1 | contig 12879 bp, 11 predicted proteins | sample 1672831 | NCBI WGS metagenome assembly OLPO01 (sample SAMEA3136728, study PRJEB25190) | human gut metagenome
ATTTTGAGCAACGGACGAAGTCGTTGGCGACATGAGCGAAGCGAATTTTTTATTATCACTAACAGTAATTTAAAATATACTAAGTTGACATTTTTACTTAAATAATTACATTAATATATAGTTAAATAATATTAATTTTACAGGGAATATTAAATATACTATAATAATTAAGGAGTTTATCTAAAAAACTACATTTTTCTCCATTAAACTAAAAAATATGATAAAATTTATATATGGAGGTATTTTATGAAATATAAGAATATATTAATAATTATGATTATAACAATACTTTTTACAGGATGTTCAGCATCTAAAAAAGATGAATTGCTTAATGAAGGTAAGTTAGCTTTAGAAAGACATGAATATACAAAAGCACAAGAACTTTTATCTCAGGCTTTAACTGCAGATAGCACAAATGAAAATGCAAGAAGTATGTATATACAAGCTGTAAAAATGAAAGATGCAGCTGAATATGAAGAAAAGAAAAATTACGATAAGGCTATAGCATGTTTAGAGGCTATAGAAAATTTAAAAGGTGGTTCATCAGATATAAAAAATGAAGCATCTAAAAAGAAAAAAGAGCTTATAAAGTTAAATGAAGAATATAAAAAAGCACAAGAAGAAAGAAAAGAAAATGCAAAAGATATATCAAGTCAAGGTCAGTATAAATTAGAACAAGATGCAATAAAGGAAAATCAAAAACAAGAAGCAATAAAAGAGGAAGAAGAACAAAAAACTCAAGAGGAAGAAAATAATCAACAAAATAATCAATCAGGAAATACTCAAGATGGTACTATCCAAGAAAATACTGGTGATGTAATACAAATGCCAAGTAATCAACAAAGTCAACCTGGACAAGTTCATCAACCGCAACAACAGCCACAAGTGTAAAATTTAATTAATTTAATATATAAAAATAGTGCATCTATTAAAAGATGCACTATTTTTTATATCGTATTAATTTTCAATGTATTTTTCAAGGAAACTATTAACTGTTGACCAGTAAAGCTTAGGATTAACTAAATCTGAGTTAGCATGTTCTCCACCCTCTATAGTTAGCTTTTCTTTTTCTGAATTAGTTGCATTATACAACTCATCCATCATATAATATGGAACAAAATCATCCTTATCTCCATGAATATATAATATTGGAGTTGTTGATTTTTTTACTTGATTTATAGCTGAAGCATCATTTAAGCAATATCCAGCTCTTATATGTGTAATAACATCTGAAAAATTCATAATAGGAAAGGCTGGTAAGTTAAATAATTGCTTAAGTTGATAGCTAAATTCATCATAAACTGATGTATATCCACAATCAGCAACAATAGCCTTTACATTAGATGGTAGCTTTTCTCCAGATACCATTAAAACAGTAGCAGATCCCATAGACGTTCCATGAAGAGCTATTTTAGAGTTTGGATTATTTTTAACTATATAATTAATCCAATCAATTATATCCAGTCTATCATGCCATCCCATACCAATATAGTTTCCTTCACTAGTTCCGTGACTTCTTAAATCTGGAACTAATACATTATATCCCATATTGTATAAATGCTTAGCTTTAGAACTTAATAATTTTCCTTCACTTGTATATCCATGTACTACAATAGCCCATTTATCAGTTTTATTTTCATTTTTTACTTCGTATGCATGTAATTTTAAATTGTCAGATGAAGTTATATATGTATCTATATAATTAGAATCTTTTATAAGCCAGTTAACATCAGCTTCTACCTCTAGAGAAGTATCATCATCATCGTCGCCAAAAATCATATCCTTTGAAGTGAAAGGATTTAGTGCTAGGTTATAAAAATAGTTACCTACTAATCCACCTACACCTAAAATTACTACTAATAGTAATATAGAAATCGTTAGTATTATTTTTTTCTTTTTGTTCATGGTCAATCTCCTATTTTATGTATATTATATTACTATAATAATAGCTAAACAAAAATATTGCAAGTCAATTAATTCGACTATCGAAGTACTATAAAAAATATCTATCAATATTGATAGATATTTTTACGTACAAGTAAATTATGATATAAAATTTTTTGTTGATAACTTATAAATATAAGTAATATCAATAACTTTAGAAACGTAAAAAATGATATTTTGAGCAACGGATGTGACCGAAGCGGTAGCGAGTGTAATATCGTTGGCGACATAAAAAATAGCGCCCACACGTGGCTTAAAGTGTTTCGCCGACACGTCGCTCAAGCGTAGCGAATTTTTTATTTAGAATATAGAAGTTATCTTTGTATTCTTATATGAATTTTATTTTGAACATATTTATCTATTGAAAACTTTATAATAGCGGCTATAGGAACAGATAAAAATACTCCAATTATTCCAAATAATGAGCCTCCTATTAAAACTGCAGATATTATCCAAAGAGGGCTAAGCCCAACTTGATCACCCATAATTTTAGGTCCAATTAAGTTTCCATCTAATTGTTGGAGTATAAGTAGAAATAAAGCTACCCATAATGATTTTATTGGGCTGTAAACCAAGGTCATAACAATAGGAAATACTGCACCTATAAATGGTCCAAAATATGGTATTATATTTGTTAAAAATATTATAAATGATAAAAATAATGCATTATTAATTTTTAGTATAAATTGAAATCCAATAAAAGCTAAACAACCTATAATTAAAGAGTCAATAAGTTTTCCAATAATATAATGATAGAAGATATTATGAGATACTTTAAAAAATTCAATTATGTTGTTAGCTTTATTTATAGGAAAACAAGCATATAGTATTTTTTTACATCCAAGTCCTATTTTTTCTTTATCGTATAGCATGTATATAGATAAAATAATTCCCATTATTATATCAAATAACAATGATGTTATACTAAATATATATATAAATAAATCTGAAGATACTTTAGAAAATAAATCTAATAGCCTTGTTAATATACTATTTAAATTGTTTTGAAGATGAGGTATAACACTTTCTAATACCTGAGATTGAGATAAATGTTTATTTAAAAATATATTTAACATATTTATAAGTTTTGGGATTTCATTTATTAATGTATTTAAAGTATCTATTATAGCTGGTATTAATAGCTTAAATCCAACACTTAATACAAAAGTTATCAATATATATGAAATAAATATGTTAATAAGTCTATGAGATTTAAATTTTCTTTCTAAAAACATTATCATAGGATTTAAAAGTAATGTTAAAAGTATTCCAATTAAAAATGGACTGAAAAAAGACATTAATCCATTAATACTATCTAATATTTGTCTTGGAGAGTCGATAGCTTTGTACAGTATTATAGAAATAAATGCTATAAGTATGTAGTATTTTATATTGTCTTTTGAAATCATAATAAACTCCTCCTTAGATAATGTTAAAAATTTCTACTAAATATATTTTATGCAAATATAAAAAATTAAGTATCACTATAAAATAATTTACTTAAGAAACTTTTATAATAAGAATATTAACAATATATCTTTTTTTTAGTACATTTAATAGATAAACTATTTTTAGAAGAGTTAATTTGAGTAAATAGTAAATTAAATATTTTAATTTTTACTCATATAGATTATATTATAATAATGAAATAAAAAATTGATTTGCTAGAAGTGTAAAATAAACATTTTAGTGTTGATATAATATATAGTCAGTAAAATAGGACTATATTAAAACTATAAGAGAAAGGTGAAATTATGAGAATAAATAAATATATAGCATCTTGTGGTGTGGCATCAAGAAGAAAAGCAGAAGAAATAATACTAGATGGTAGGGTTACTGTAAATGGAAAGCTAGTTACAGAACTTGCCTTTAATATAGATGAGGAAAAAGATATAGTTGAAATTGATGGAGAACAAATAGGTGTAGAAAAAAATAATGTTTATATTGTTTTAAACAAACCAGAAGGTTATATAACAACTGTTAAAGATCAATTTGACAGACCAAGTGTACTTGATTTAGTAAAAGATATAGATGAAAGAGTTTATCCTATAGGAAGACTAGATTATGAAACTAGTGGTTTATTAATACTTACTAATGATGGTGATTTAACTTATAAATTAACTCATCCAAAACATGAAGTTGATAAAACTTATATGGCTATAGTTAAAGGTGTACCAAATGCACAAGAAATTAAAAACTTTGAAGAAGGTTTATATATAGAAGACTACAAAACAGCTCCTGCTAAAATAAAAGTAGTTAAAATAAATGAAGAAAAGAACTATTCAATATGTCAAATAAAAATACATGAAGGTAGAAATAGACAAGTAAGAAAAATGTGTAGAGCTATAAATCACCCAGTACTTAGACTTAGAAGAGCAGCTATGGGGAAAATAGTATTAAAAGATTTAGAAGTAGGTAAGTACAGACATTTAACTAAAGAAGAAGTAGCTTATTTAAAAAGTATAAAGTAGAGGTAAAGTATGAAAGTAGGAAAGTGTTTAACTAAGATTACAGATATAAATAAATTATATTTAGAAAAAGTTATAAATAAAGGTGATATAGTAGTTGATGCTACTATGGGAAATGGATATGATACAAAATATTTAGCAGAGAAGGTTGGAGAAGAAGGATTTGTATATAGTTTTGATATACAAGAAACTGCTCTTAAATCCACTAAAAAAAGATTAGATAAAGAAAACTTAAGCGATAGAGTTAAGTTAATACTTGATGGGCATGAAAATATGGACAAGTATGTTGAAGGAGAAGTAAGTTGTGTTTTATTTAATTTAGGATATCTTCCAAGAGCTGACCATAATATAATAACTAAACCTGAAACTACTATTAAGGCCATTAAACATTCTTTAAATTTATTAAAACCTCATGGAGTTATAAGTATAGCAATATATACAGGGCATGAAGGTGGAATGGAAGAGAAAAATAGTGTTTATGAATTTGTAAAAAATCTTGATCAAAATGAATTTAACGTATTAGAATCTGGATTTATAAATCAAATAAATAATCCACCACAGCTTGTTTTAATAGAGAAGAAAAAAGAATATACAAAATAAATTTGTAAATGTATTGGAAGTTATTGATATTTTTAATATATAATTATACAATGTTTGTATAGTACTTTATACTAGGTAAACATAACACAAAATAAAAAGATATTAAAAGGCATTTTAAAATATATATTTATGAGATGTAAATCTCATTAAGGTATTTTGAAATGCCTTTTTATAATATTTCTAGTGATTGTTATCCATACTATGCTTTTAGTACACGTATATGTGAAACAACATATGATGATGGATTTTTACACAATGAACAAGGTCATCCAAGGGCAGCAGGAACTTTCCCAAGACTTATAGACAATCATGTTAAAACTGGGAAGTTAAGTTTATATGATGCAATAAACAAAATGACAACAATGCAACTTTTGATAATCCAATTAAAAATCCTGATGGAATTAAATATGTTTTAATTAAAGGTAGCGTTGCTCTAAAAGATGGAGAAATAGTAAATGGAAAACTTGGAACTTCTGTAAGAAGATAAATTTATTAAAAGTAGAACTTTTATATTTAGAAAGTTCTATTTTTTTGTAAGAAAATCGTAAGAATTTAGTTAATAATTACGTAAGAAATTTATCTTATTATAAATATATAGTAAAAGTTGATAAGCAATATAAACTATAAATTATAAAAGGATGTGATTTTCGTGTATAATACAGTGAGAAGTAATTTATAAAAGGGGTAGATATAATGTATAACATATTAGTAGTCGATGATGATAAGGAAATAGTTGAATCAATTGAAATATATTTAAAAAATGAAGGGTTCAATATATTTAAAGCTTACAATGGTATAGAAGCTTTAGAAATTTTAGTAGAAAAGGAAATCCATTTAATATTAATGGATATAATGATGCCTAAATTAGATGGAATAAAGGCAACCATAAAAATAAGAGAAGAAAAAAACATACCAATAATATTAGTATCAGCAAAAAGTGAAGATACAGATAAAATAATAGGGTTAAATATAGGTGCAGACGATTATATAACAAAACCATTTAATTTATTAGAACTTATAGCAAGGGTAAAATCAAACTTAAGAAGATATGTTACTTTAGGCAATTATGATAATAATTTTAATAAAGATATATTAAAAAGTGGTGGACTTGAGCTTAATATATCAACAAAGGAAGTAAAAGTTGATGGAGAAATTGTAAAAATAACTCCAATAGAATTTAAAATATTAAAGCTATTATTATCTAACAAAGGCAGAGTATTTTCTATAGATGAGATATACGAAAAAGTATGGAATGAAGAAAGTTTTAATGTTGAAAATACTGTAGCAGTACATATTAGAAGGATAAGGGAAAAAATTGAGATTAATCCGAAAGAACCAAGGTATTTGAAGGTAGTGTGGGGAGTTGGATATAAAATTGAAAAATTATAATGGGAAAATATTAAAAAATAAAAGCCTTATATTTAATTGTATTTTTATTCTAGCTATGTTTATGATTACTCAAGTTTTAGGAGTAATGATATGTATTAAATTAATAAATACAAATATAACAGTTACAATAGGAATAATTGGAACTTTAAATTTTTTATTGTGTAAGGTTTTACTGTTTAATTAAAAAGGAGAGCGTATGAAGGAAAATAAAAAGTTAAAATTTAGTTTTTTAATCGTGGCAATGATATCTTTGTCATTATTATTAGCAATGATACCAACTACTTTTAATTTTATTACTACTAATAGTAGAGGTGTTATGACAAGTTATATGCATGAGGATAAAAAGCTTATAGAAGATGATTTTTACAAAAGTAAAGCTTTTGATGAAGCCTTAATTAGACCGTTATTATATTGGACAAGTACATCTGTAATAGATGAAAATGATAATAGAAATTATGAAAAAGACTATTTAGAAAATAAAAAGGAATCTGCAAAAAAACAATTATCATATGTAAAAAATATAAAGTATATAGCTATAAATAAAGATACTAATGAAGTTTACTCTAATACAGATTATAAAAGTATAGAAGACTTTAAGAAAAATATAAAAGGGAAATGTGATGTATATGTATCATCTAATGACTATAACACAAGTTATACAAAAGAAATTAAAAATAAAACATATGAAAAAGCAAATGTAAATAAAGAACTAGGAGATGTTTTAAATTACAATTTATATGATTTTGATGTATGTATATCAATTAATCAAAACTTTGAAAATTATGGTTATTATGATAAGGTTTCAGAGATAAAAATTGATTTTGATAGTGAGGTATTTTATTTTAAAATTATAATAGTATCTTCTATAATATCTTTAATATTATTTATAGTTTCAATATCTATATACAAAAAAATGAAATGTGAAGTTTTAGATAGAAATAGTTTTTACTTAAAGTTTTATAAAATAATACCTTTAGAGATTTATATTATAGTAGGTATACTTTTACTATATAGTCTAATTGGAATTATAAAAACAGGTTATTCTGTTTATTATTACTACAATGTATTAGATCATCTAGTATATACTTTTATATGTATATTTGGTTTACTTGCAATAGCTTATATTTTAAGAAAAGAAATAAAAAGCTTTGATAAACCTATAGAAATCTTAAAAACTAGTTTAATAGTTAGAGTATTAATATTAGGAAAGAAAACCCTTAAAGATACTAATAAAGTAACAAAATCAGTTCCATTAGCTAAAAGAATTATAATATTAGCAGCATTAAGTGTAGGAGTTGGTACAATTGGTTGGTTTATAGGATTTTTATTCGGAAGTACTTTATTATTATTTTTATTTGGACCAATACTTAGTTTAACTATTGTTATACTATATGTTTATTACTTAATTAAAAAGCTAGCATACTTAAGTTATATAATGGAAGGTACTGAGCGTATAAAAGGTGGCGACATACATTATAAACTAGATATTATAGGTGATGATAACTTTAGCAACTTAGCAGAAAATATAAACAATATAGGAGAAGGTCTTGATAAGGCAATATATAATCAGTTAAAAAGTGAAAGATTAAAATCAGAACTTATAACTAATGTAAGCCATGATTTAAAGACACCTTTAACTTCTATAATTAATTATATAGAGTTAATAAAAAAAGAAGAGGATATAAAACCTGAACATATTAAAGATTATGTAAATGTGCTAGATTCAAAGTCTAAAAGATTAAAGGTATTAATAGAAGATTTATTTGAAGCTAGTAAGGCAAGTAGTGGTAATTTAGAGCTTAATATGGAAAAAATAGATATAACTCAACTTTTAAGACAAGCTATAGGTGAGATGGAAGAAAAGTTATCAAAAGCTAATTTAGATTTAAAGTTAAGAGTACCAGAAGAAAAGACTTATATAATGGGAGATGGAAAAAAATTATATAGAGTTCTTGAAAACTTATTAAGCAATATATCAAAATATTCACTTAACAATACTAGAGTATATATTGATATAATTGAAGAGGATGATAAGGTAAAACTGACGATGAAAAATATATCATCTTATGAATTAAATTTTGACCCTGAAGAAATTATGGAAAGATTTAAAAGAGCCGATGAGTCTAGAAATACTGAAGGTAGTGGGTTAGGTCTTGCTATTGCAAGAGACTTAGTAAATGCTCAAGGTGGTAGATTTGAGATAGATATAGATGGAGATTTATTTAAGTCAGTTGTAGAATTTAATTTAATAGATTAAATATGTAAAAGCTATGAAATTAGAATAAACTTGATTTCATAGCTTTTTATATTTTTATAATTTAGAAAATAAGGAAGATAAAATGTAGATGAAAAGCAGATATAAGTATTATGAGCTATAGAATAAAAGGATAGTAGTGGTTTGGAAAATAAAGTAAATTTATCAAAAGAATATATTTATAAATATAGAATATTAAAGAATCTATAAATATATAATCAGAAAATGTTTTCAAAAAATAAAAAATATTTCACAGAATATATTAAAATTTATGTAAAAGATGATATAATATTAATAGTAAGAATAAAATTTTTGTAATATACAGAAAATTTAAAAATTAATTATAGATTTATTTAATCGAAGGAGAAATCATGAAAGATTCGAAGCAAGAAATAAAAGATAGCAAATATTTAATATCACATATACAATCACAATATACAAGATTTAGTAAAGGACAAAAACTTATAGCTCAATATATATTAAAAAATTACGATAAAGTTGCATTTATGACGGCTTGTAAGTTAGGAGAAGCAGTAGGAGTTAGTGAATCTACTGTTGTAAGATTTGCAAATGCATTAGGATATTCTGGATATCCTAAACTTCAAGATGCTCTTCAAGAAGTTATAAAAAATAAATTAACAACAGTTCAAAGAGTTGATATGGTAAAAGAATTTAATGATGATTCTGCAATACTTAAAAAAATAGTAAAAAGTGATATGGATAACATAAAAGACACTTTAGAGGAAATTGATGAAAAAGCTTTTGAAGAAGCAGCAAATAGAATATTAAAAGCAAAGCGAATTTATATAGTAGGAATGAGAAGTTCATTTACCATAGCTCAGTATTTAGGATTTTATCTAGGTATAATATTAGACAGTGTTCATGTTATAAGAACAGATATGGGAGATGCTTTTGAACAAGTTGTAAAGATAAATGAGGATGATGTTTTAATAGCTATAAGTTTCCCTAGATACTCTAAGAAATCATACCAAATAGTAAGTTATGCTAAAGAAAAAGGAGCTCATATAGTATCTTTAACAGATAGTCCATTTGCACCAGTTGCATCTTTTACAGATAACTTATTATTAGTTAAGAGTAATATGGTATCATTTGTTGACTCTTTAGTTCCAGCTTTAAGTATAGCAAATGCACTTATAGTATCAGTTGGGATGAAAGAAAAAGAAGATATAAAACAACACTTTGATGATTTAGAAGCTATTTGGGAAAAATATTCTGTTTATGATAAATAGTTAGTATAAATTGAATAATAAACTTTAAAAGGAGTATACACAAATAATATTTTGTGATACTCCTTTTATATATAATTAACTGTATAAATTAATTTAATGATATTATATTTATATAAGGGAAATTTAAAGAGGTGAAATATGAATAAGACAATAGGAATACTTGCACATGTAGACTGTGGGAAAACCACATTTTGTGAACAACTTCTTTATCATACAAATGCAATAAGAAAAAGAGGTAGAGTTGATAATAAAGATACATTTTTAGATAATCATGATATAGAAAAACAAAGAGGGATAACAATATTTTCAGAACAAGCAACATTTAAATATAATGAATCTAATTATTATTTAATAGACACACCAGGACATATAGATTTTTCTCCAGATATGGAAAGATCTATTAGTATAATGGATTATGCTGTAATTATAATAAGTGCAATAGAAAAAGTTCAATCACATACTAAGACAGTTTTTAGATTACTTAGAAAGTATAATGTTCCTACTATATTTTTTGTAAATAAAATAGATAGAGAAGGAGCTAACTTAGATGAAGTTATAAGTGATATAAAAAATAGTTTAACTAGTGATGTTATAAATATAAGTGATAATTTAAACTTAGACTCAGATAATATCTTAAATGAAGATATTATAGAATTTATAGCTGAAAGAGATGATTATTTATTTGAACGATATTTAGAAGAAGATTATGATAAAGATTTATGGATAGATACTATGAAAAAAATGATAAAAAAATCTAAGATTTATCCATTAATGTATGGTTCGGCACTACAAGATATTGGAATAAATGAATTTATTAAAAGATTAGATTACTTAACTCATACAAATTATAACAAAGAAGATGACTTTATAGGTAAAGTATATAAGGTTAAATATGATGATAATAAAAATAGAGTTACATATATAAAAGCCTTACAAGGAAGTATTAAGGTTAAAGATGAAGTAAATTATAGCCAGGGAAATAATGTAACTGAAAAGATAAATGAAATAAGGATATATAATTCTAACAAATATACATCTGTAAATGAAGTTTACGCAGGAGAAGTTTTTGCTGTATGTGGATTAAGTGAAGCAAAAATTGGTGATTTTGTATTAAGCCCTAATATATTAAAAGTTAATTTAGATAAACTAAAAGTAAAAAATAATTTAGAAATGGTTCCAACACTAAAATCTAAGGTTATATTTGATAATATTTTAAATATAAGAGAGGTATTAGGATACTTTTATATATTAAACAATGAAGAACCTGCATTAAATGTAGTATGGGATGAAACATTAAAGGAAATACATATTCATGCTATGGGAAAAATACAACTTGAAATATTAAAGGCTATAGTGAAAAATAGGTTTAATATGGATGTTGAATTTGGTCCATGTGAAATACTTTATAACGAAACAATAGAAAGTGAAACAATTGGATATGGTCATTTTGAACCATTAGGTCATTATGCTGAAGTACATTTAAGGATTACTCCAAGTGATAGAAATAGTGGGATAAGTTTTGATAGTACTGCCCATGTTGATGATTTAATTTTAGGTCATCAAAATTTAGTTAAGACTCATATATTTGAAAAGGATCATAAGGGAATATTAGGAGGGTATCCTTTAACTGATGTAAATATAACATTACTTACAGGTAGAGCTCATAATAAACATACTAGTGGTGGAGACTTTAGAGAAGCTACTTTTAGAGCTTTAAGACAAGGTCTTGAAAATACTAAAAACATATTACTTGAGCCTTATTATAAATTTAGTATAGAAATAGATATTGATTATGTTGGAAGAGTTATGTCTGATATTTCTAAAATGAGTGGTGAATTTGAGCCTCCTATTATTAATGAGAATTTAGCTATAATAAATGGAAGAGGTCCAGTAGCTACATTTATGGATTATTCTCTTGAAATTGTATCTTTTAGTAAGGGAACAGGTTCTATTAGTTACATATTTGATGGATATGATATATGTCATAATACTGAATATGTATTAGAAAAAAGAAATTATGATAAAGATAGTGATATAGAGTATACCTCTAATTCTATATTTTGTTCTAAGGGACAAGCATATGTTGTAAAGGGGAAGGAAGCAAAAAATCATATGCATTGTTTAGAGAGATAGTATTATAAAACATTAATTTTAGGAGATAAATATGAACAAAAGAAAATATATAATGTTTACTATGATTATTATAGGTGCATTATCTATACTTGAATGGGGAATTAGTTTTTCATCTATATTTTTAATAGTATCTATGGCAATTGTATATATAGTTTTTCCTATGAAAGATTTATGTAGTAAAAATAAATATTTAAAGACACTTTATAATATATACAAAGTTATAATAATTATATTTGTATCTTCCTTTGTATTATTAGAAGGGTTGATACTTTTAAATATAAATGAAACAAAAGATGTAGATAAAGTAGATAGTATAGATACAATGATAGTTCTTGGGGCTAAGGTAAATGGCACTGAAGTTTCTAATACATTAAAATTAAGACTTGATAAGGCTATAGAGTATTACAACAAACATAAATCTGTAAATATAATAGTATCTGGAGGTCAAGGTAATGATGAAAATATTACTGAGGCTTTAGCAATGAAAAATTATTTGGTATCTAATGGAGTTAATATAAATAATATTATAGAAGAAAATAAAGCTACTACTACATTAGAAAATATTATATATAGTAAAAAAATACTAGATGATATGAATAATAAAGGAAAGGTACTTATAGTGACTAGTGATTATCACTTATTTAGAGGAAGACTTATTGCTAGTATTTTAGGTATAGAAAATGAAGGTCTTTGTTCTATTAGTTCAATATCGGGGAGACTATATTATATGATACGAGAATATCCAACTAGTATTATAGATTTAGTTAAAAGTATAGAATATGCTTATTTATAAAAACATATAATATTAAATTTTTTCATATTATTTATATATTTTAATAAA
>OLPO01002077.1_pt1 | contig 12851 bp, 13 predicted proteins | sample 1672831 | NCBI WGS metagenome assembly OLPO01 (sample SAMEA3136728, study PRJEB25190) | human gut metagenome
TTGAAAGAGCTATGAAAAAAGGCTGTTGTTCCGTACCACAGCCTTGATGTCCTGGCTCTTTTGATCTTAATCCGATATATGCAACATCTGCTTCATAGAACATGTTATCAAGTATCTTCTCTGAGTTGCATTCTGTCATTAATGCTCTGCATTTTCTGCACTGCAGTAATGCAGTCTTGTAGTTTTCATCCAGCTGAGAACGCATCTCCATTACACTGACACCTTTGTTGGAAGTGAAGAAGATAAACAAGCCAAGCAGCAGTTTATACAGATCCAGTTTGCAATCCTGAAAGATTGTTCATGCAAACAAGAATGACTGATGACCACATTTTGAACAGGTATATACATGATTGCGTGCAGAAATCTTTTTGTAGTGAGTGCAGCTGCATTTTTTACAGTAGTAACCGTTAGGATACTTGGCATGAAAGAAGAATTCTTCACATGCCTGATCATTATTTGCATACTTTCTAGTAAATTCAATCATAGATGGTTTTTTATCTTTATATTTAGACATATACTTTTATCTCGCAGTTAAAGTGCATATCCAGCAATATGATTTTACTGTCTCAAAAAGCGGATACTAAAGTGATTTCGGAACTTTTTTGAATCAAATGGCCAATTATGTTATAAAATACGTGAAGCGTTACAACTTCAAGAAACAGAAGAAATTGTAAAGTTGTATCGTAAACATTACGGAAAGGAAGTAGATGAAGGCTCACTGCACGAGTTCTTTTGGCTTTAAAAAAATGGGATACAGAACTTTCTGAATGCAAAGGTGTTGTGAAAATCGAAATCGGAAGAGACACGCTGGAAGCTTCAAGAGGTATTCTTGATGATATTGTGGTTATGCACTCCAAAAATAATCTCGATAAAAACGACAATGTAGCACTGGTTGTATATCTTTCATTTCCAAATAAACGACAAATCTGTTTACAGGTTAGTAAAGATATTAACCGAGTGGTTGTACTAAAATCCAAACAATCTTTCTTGGTGCTTCGTTGCTTTTAGTGTAGAACGGAGCGCAAGTAAACTTCTTATCCAAGGAGTTCTATGTTGATTTTGATAATTTAAGCATTTAAAATATCATTGAGTTAAGACTTAACCTCCATGTAAATCTTAGTGACGTAAAGCTTGGAATCCTCGAATCAGCAAATAAGACAATGTAATTTTAGAAAAGTTTTATAGTTTCTCTGCACGCCTTAAAATAAAACTCTAAAAATAACTTGGTGATCGTATGAAAATAAAATCAATAAACAAGATTATATACTTTGATAAGGAAACCATCCGGAATATTCTTTAGGAGCGTGACCATGGTGAATTATCTCGAAAAACGGATGTATCGCAGTCCATACAATCGCAAGGTTCAGTTGCTGCGGAAGCTTCTGCAAAACTGAAACTTGATGTTCCACTGATATCAAGAATTTCTTTTCTGTTCACCGGAAAGATTGAAGCTTCTTATGTGATCAACCGTGACAGTACAACCACAATTTCTTCAACCGAAATTTCTGAATTTGAAAAACTGAAACCGCTGTTGACCTCTATTTCCGATGTTCAATTATCAGATATAGAAAACTCTTCTACGTCTCTTCGTGTTGCAGGTGGATATCTGAAAATTGTCAAGGGAGGCGTTGACGGAGTGGATACAAAAGAATTCAAAACTGTCATGGATAGTTATGACGGATATGATACCTATGCGGTGGATGAGAAACGATATGTCCGCTTTAACAACGCTGCCTTTGTTAGCAATTATAAAAGGAATGATCTGCTTACTACAACAATGACGCTCTACTGCATTCCAGTAGGTGAATTTGAAAGAAAGCGATTCGATTTTATCGAAGAAATAGGTAAAATGGAACGCCTTATTTCCTCTGCTGAGCAACCTAAAACATTGGCAGATATCTATCCTCCTGAAATGCAAAGTGTGGAGATTCCCAAAGCAGCTACTGGAACAACTGTATCTAAAGATTCTGTTACTCTTTATGATGTTCTGTATGCCTGTGTCACAGCGGAGGCACCAGATGGAAGATAAGAGAAAGTATCATATCATTGTTGGTTCTAAAGCATATTTTGATGCTAAGCTGCCATCATTTCCAAAAGATGACGAAGTTGATACGTTTTTGGAGTTGGTAAAGCTATCGGATACCGCAAAACAAAATTGTCTGAAATTTGATTGGTATGCCAACATACTGATTGTAAAGAACGATAATTATCATGGCATTGTAGAAGCGGCGCATGATCGTTTAGGTCCACTAATTGAGGATTTAACGACAGACGCAGCAGAAATCTACATCCATAATCCACCTCGTGTGTTGAAAGCGTATTTAAAGGATCAGTATAAACGTGCGCTGATAGAACTTGAAGTTTCCTGCGAGGAGTATGAAATTAAAAGAGACTCGAAGTTGTTTGTTGACAATATGAATGCTATATCTGCATGAATATTTGGTCAGCAGATAGCTATTGCAGAAATCAGCAAAAGTCTTTGGTATCTCACAAATGTGAAACGAGAGAAACCATATGTAATCATGCTGTATGGAAACAGTAGTTTAGGAAAAACTGAACTGGTACGTGAGATTGCAGAAATGTTCTTTAATGGAAAATGCTTAGAAAAACATTTGTCCATGTTTAAGAACAACAACTACTCTGAATACTTCTTTGGGATGCGCCCAACAGAAGAAGCCTTGGCTTTGATCTATTGGAACGTGAATCTAATCTGGTATTCTTTGATGAACTTGATAAATGTCCGGAACATTTTTTTTCTGCGTTTTATACGCTGTTTGATAATACACAATTCAAAGATGCAACTTATGATGTAGATGTTTCTGGCACTGTAATTGTGTTAACGTCCAACTACCAGACAGAAGAAGAAATGAAAAAGCAATTGGGACTGCCTATCTTTTACCGCATTGATAAGTTCATCCACTTTGATGATTTTAGCTGTGCGACAATATACCAGATCGTACAGAACGAAGTATTGGTACGAAAAGAGGAGTATGATTCTAAGCTAACACCGGAAATGGTATATGCAGCTGTCAGTCCTCGTATCTCTACATCGGGTGAAAACGCAAGAACAATCAAATATAAGGTGCAGCAGGTTATTGAAGAACTACTGTTCCAAGAAGTAATGGAAAAAATGTCTATATCAAATCAGTCGAGCAACTAATTACTGCCCGAATGATGCTGAATTATACAAAGATAAATTTTTCGTTAATGATTTCATTCGCACAATAGCGGATGTAGTTCATAGCTCTGACCCATGCAACTGATTACGTTCTTTCAGTTGCTCATTGATACCTTCTTTCTCTGTCATCTGTGTTACAAGCAGATCGCGCTTATTGCGAGCCTAATCATCAATGTCTGCGAGGTAAGTGTCCAGCTTCTCGCTGAGACCAAGATTGGCATACGGTACTGTGTAGTACTCCTCGAAGTAATTCAAGTGCGTCCTATCCCAGATACCGATAGGACGTTGTTGTTATCGGAGATGTATTTTTTCATGTCGTAAACCTCCGTATATTACTTGAAATAGATAGTAACGAGTTGCTTTGAGATGAATAAGCCAGCAGAGGGTTCGTTACGATCGTGCGAATACTAACGGGAATGGCTAAAAAAAGTGAACATGAACCGAAAGTTCGTTGTACTATCGTGGCTACAAAATGGCTATAGATTTTTTGTGGATGTTACGTATAGACTTAAATGTGTGGTATATATGGGCGAAAAGTGTACTATCACTATATATTTTTCCGAGAAATTAAGATCTGGTGCACGAATGAAAATCAAGAATAAGCTTTAAATCAGCAACAGGGGAAAATGTTTCTTTATATCAAGGGGTTATTTCTAACAAAACTAAGATACAGAAAAAATTTGAAGATTATCAAAAAAATGTAAAGAAAGCGAACTAACTGTATGCCAGTACATACTTATACAAATTGGAATAAGAGACAAAGTGATACTGAAAAACAATTAAAGCCATTTAGAAAGTATTTCTTTTGGAAAGAGTGATGAAGGATATGAAAAATTCAGACAATTCATTTTTGGAAAAAGCAGCTGGAATATTGATTTTAGTTTTTATCATATTTGTTTGTTGCGTCAATTCAGTATCAAATGATAGCGAACAGATACAATTGATTTCACTATATTTGTCCGCTATATCTTTAGGAATAAGTGTTGTAATTGCAATTCTTATTTATTATTTGCAGAAAAAAGATTCTGAACAAAACATGAATAATGAAATAGATCGCGCTCGATCGGAGATGCTGTTTGAAATTGAAAATGCATTCTCATGTTCCACATTTAATGATTCAGATGCGAGAAAAAGTTGGCTAGCAGAGGATGTAGAAAATGTTTTCAAGCGTAACACTTTTTATTTGCACCATTTATTAACAAATGAAGAATTCAAAAATTTACAAAGACTAATATATGCAATTGTTTTAATTAGAGACCATGAAGATAAAACAGAATTATCTTTAATGTTGAAACAGTTTTTGCGGTATATTTTTCTTGCTCAAGGAAGAAGTTTATTTTCTAATTTTGATTACTCCGATTTATTTAATGAAGAAATAGCAAAGGTATTGGCTAAATTAAAAGGTGAAACATTTGAGTACAGAGATTCAATTGATGTTCAGTCTATCGATGGTCAAACAGAGATATATTGTGAAGATGATACTATTGTACATATTATTCAAAATAATCATGAAGTTGTGAATGGCGAATATAATATGACCGCAAAAGGAAAGGGATATTTTTCTAATGGATATTCCGAAATATCGCATCCCTTTTATAGTGGTTATTATAAAAATGGAAAATTTGACGGTAAAGGAATCTATGATGATTTAAATAGTTTTAAATTTGGAATTTGGAGAGAGGGAAAACTAGTTGAGGGGATTGAAAAAGATATTTTCGTTTATTCTAAAGAAACTATTCTGTCGTTACCAGATATTTATAAAAACAGTATTTCAGATTTGAAAATGATTACTTGTATCCCAAAAAGGGTTTATACAATAGAAACACTAAATGAAATCAAAAATAAGTTTGATATTCAAAAAAATGATTATATTTATGTGGCTGATCTTATATATAAAAATAACAAGCTGTATTTATCTAATATTCGAACAGAACAAGAATTTATTTATGAAAATCAATTAATGGATATGTCTGAAGAACCAAAAGGATGACTATCTAAATTCTTAACATTTCCTTATCCTCTAATGCATTTTTCTTCATATAGTATTAGACATGTTAGAACAAATCTCATACTTACCAATCGGGATCTATATTGGTTTATTGTTGTACATGCTTTTATCATTCCTATTCAAAAATCACAAGAAACAACTATGCCTTATCAGTATTTTTCTATTTTTGATCCCCACTCCCATACCATTTTCTTTCAATACGTGTCATAATTTTAATCATGCAAATAAATAGGGGATTAACTATGAATAAAGATAACAAACATGGATACTGGATTCATGAAAAAATAGGAGACAGTACTTCTGTAACAGGATATCTCTATCAAAGAGAATGCAAATGTTCAGAATGCGGATATCAGGTAAACATGGAAAAACAGATATGTCCAAACTGTGGTGCATACATGGATAAAGAAAACTAAGATGTTTCTATCAATGAAAAGAAATATAAAAACATATCTTATGTTGTTCTTTTATATTGTTTTTATTATTGCTTCTATGATTGGTGTAATTCCATTTGATTCAAAAAAACACAATCAAGGATCTACTTCAAATGAACTCATACTACAAGAAGTAAACAATGGTTCACTCACAACATATACCTATGTGAATACATCTAATGTAATTGCAGAAGCAATAGATAAAGGCTATGCCATCAAAGAACAAATCAAAAATGAAAACAATCAAGTCATCAAAGAAACATACTATGATGCAAATTATCAGCCAGTAAAGCTGTACAATAGCTATTACGGTTTATCCTATAAATACAAAGAACATCAAAACCTCATGCATTATCTAGATGCAGATAGAAATATCATGGCATTAAGTACAGGGTGTGCAACTGTTATAAGAAAACTAGATGAAAATGGAAGAAATGTTCTAGAAGAATACTATGATTTAAACATGCAGCCAGTGAAATGCTATGGCTATTATGGAATTGCTAGAGAATATGATTCTGCTGGATACTGTACAAGCATGACATATGTCAATCAAAATCATAAACCAACAAATTGTTCACAAGGCTATGCAACAAAGATATATAAAAGAGACAATGAAGGAATCGTTGTAGGAGAATTCTACTATGATACACATGGCAATCCAGCAAAGTCTTCCCTTGGTGAATATGGACAATTGTATGTAAGAGATGATCAATTCAGAGTGATTCAAATTACATATGTTGATCAGCATGGAAATCCATGTAAGAATCAATCTGGCTATTCCAATCTTAAAAGAACATACTACAAAGATGGAACAATCTGTACAGAAATGTACTATGATGCAAATGATAAGCCTGTCAGTTTAAAGAAAGGGCAGTATGGCATCAAAAGATATAACGACTGTACGTTATATCTAGATAAAAATGGGAATATTCAATACAGCATAGACAACATGCTGAATGGATATCCCGTTTTAGTCATTGCGTGTGGCTGTATTGTATCCATTCTCTTACTCATATTGCCATACAAGATGAGTATTGCTTTAAGTGTTCTATATGTCTTCTTTATTCTTTATGAAACGCTGATGTTTCGCGAAAATGGAGATGCTAGATGCAATCTTGTACTATTCTCTTATGCAGATACATTCTTTCAAAGTCGTACAATACGTGTAGAAGTTATCAATAATGTATGGCTGTTCATTCCATTTGGTATTGGCATGTATCGCATCTATCAAAGAAAATCTATCTTTGCATCAGCATTCATTTTTTCTATTCTCATAGAAACAACACAATATATCACTGGTCTAGGTGTAGCAGAATTCAATGATGTATTTGAGAATACATTAGGAGGCATCATTGGTATTTTCATTGCATCAATTATGATGAAGCAAATAAAAAAGTAGCATATCAGCTACTTTGCGGCACGTTTCAAATCAAGAATCTGCTGATAAAGCAGACGATACACACTTTCAATCCTTTCATCAGATATATTTGTGATTGGTTTATATTTCTGCAGTTCATTTCCAAACTCTTGAGGAATATTCTGCAGAGTAGAAAAGTCATACTGCTTGAAATCAATCATTTCCAATAAAATTTCATGAGAAAAATGTTTTGCATTAAACAGCTGACATTTATTCTCATTTTTTTCCTGCAAAATATGCATATCATCCACAAGACAGCCAAGTCCAGTACCTGTATCAAATACAGGTGCAGCGGATACCCATGCATTTGTATTTGCATCTACAAGAATTCCCATGTTCTGTGTATGACGATCTGTATTCATCAAAAGATAGTCCAGAAGCATCTGATCCGATAAAGTTTTTCTAGCATTGTGAATACCATGCTTCTGCAATGTTTTGACATAATGCTCATATTGAAACTGTTTCTTAGGTGCATGAGAGTCAGATAATACATATTCACTCGTCACAAGATCATATCTGCCATTACACATATTCGGACAGACAGAAACAAGATTATTCTCATATGTTTCTGTTGTATAGGAAATTGCGAAAAGATTCAGTTCTTTTGCAATTCTAGAAGCAAGCCATTCATTGACAGGTTCCTGCTGATAAAAAGGGGAACCACCTTTTAATAGATATAGTGTTCCATTTCTTCGAAACCATGCTTTTCTATGATATCCGCAAGTACAATTGTTCGGTGTATGTAAAGCAGAAGAAGAAACATTTGGTGTCAAAGAAGCAAACATTGCTTTAGCAAAGCCAGACTGGTCAAAAGAATGCTGGTAAAAATTAACCTGAGACCAATTGATTCTCTCATTGCCTGCTTTCAGCCAATACGTATCAGAAACACTCAATGCATGCTCCTGATCAATTAAATCCATTGGAGAAGCAATATTCAAACGATTCTCCAGCTGCAATAAACCAACACGATATCCAGGAATGCCTCTCCAGCGAAACCAGTGGTTCAATGCCTGTAAAGAAAAATCTCCATCTGGACATACACCAATTGGCAAATGCTTCGGATCAATGATCTCATGTACCTTTGTGAAACAATGATGTACCATTGAATAATCTGCTTTTAAAACAGGCACGTTTTTGTGCATTAATATGTAGTCTGTCTTTGATCTCAAAAAATTCAGCATAGCTATATTTTAAGAAAGATAATAACAAAAGTAAACACTCAGATAGTACGTGCAATACGTGCATATATGGTAAAATTTTTCGTCATTACGATAGTATAACCGCGGTTATTTTTTTATAGGAAGGGGACTATGGGAAACATGAAAGATAACAATCGACAAATTGAAGTATTCGATGAAGATACAGATGAAATTGATTTATTAGAAATTTTCCATTTACTGAAAGGAAATCTTGTTAAAATCATACTATTTTTAGTTGTAGGTGCAGCGGCTGCATTTGGGGTTACAAAAGTATTTATGACACCTCAGTATACAGCTACAAGCTCAATGTATATCCTGTCAAACAGCTCTGGATCTGTTGTGGATTTATCTTCTTTACAGATTTCTTCCCAGCTCAAGTCTGACTATCAAGAACTCGTCACAAGCAGAACATTACTAGAAGATGTGATTAATAAATTACAGCTAGATACAACATATGATGTACTACAGTCTTCGATTACAGTAGAAAATCCAACAGATACACGTATTTTAAATGTCAGCGTAACAAATCCAGATCCACAGCTTGCTGCGGATATTTCAAATGAAATCAGCAATCAGGCAAAAATCTATTTACCTGAAATCATGAAATGTGATGCACCAAGTGTATTTGAAAAGGCTCGTGTTCCAGAAAATCCATCTTCTCCAAGTGTAAAGAAGAACACAATGCTTGGTGGTTTAGCATTCGCTGTATTATATTGCGCTTACTTAATTGTGAAGTTCTTGATGGATGATACTTTCAAGACTCCAGAAGATATTAACAAGATGTTTGGTGTTCAACCAATTGCTATTATTCCAGAAGGAAAGATCCAAGGATTAAAATCAAATAGAAGAGATAAGAAACGTGGAGGTAAATCAAAATGAAATCATTAACAATCAATAATTTTGCAGAACTTCCTTTTGATGTTGCTGAAGCAGTTAACCAGTTAAGAGTCAACTTATCTTTTACAGATGCAAACATTAAGAAAATCGTTGTTACAAGTTCCGTACCAAATGAAGGGAAATCCTTCATTGCAATGAATCTATGGAGAGCTATGGCTCTAACAGGCAAGAAAGTATTGTTTGTTGACTGTGATTTGCGCGCAAGTGAAATCATTGATATCTATGATATTCATTCTTCTGATACATTCTACGGTATTGCACATGCTCTAAGTGGTCAATGTCCTGTACAGGAAGTTATGTATAAGACAAATATTCCAAATGGATATATGATTCCATCTGTCAATGCTGTCAGTAACCCATCCACATTACTTGAAACAAAATACTTCAAAGAAGTATTAGACCAGGTAGCAGAAGTATTTGACTATGTCATTATTGATACGCCTCCTGCAGGTACAGTTGCAGATGCATTGGCAATTGGTAAAGTTGCGGATGGAAATATTGTTGTTGTAAGAAGCGGCTATACAAAAAAAGCACTCGTCAAAGATACATTAGACAGCTTAAAAATCACAAACAAGCCATTGCTTGGTATTGTATTAAACCGTGTAGATGTCTCTAGAAATGGTTCATATTACTATAAAGGCTATGGTTCTTACTACGGAAACTACGCAAAGAACCAGAAGAAAAAGAAAACAAAAAAGAAGGCCAAATAATGCGTCGTAAAAAAATAAACTTTAAAGGAATCTGTATTGCAACATTTGTAGTTGCACTTGTATGTACAATACTTGCTAATATTATGATTCCCAAAAATGACATTGCTTCTAGTTTTAAATTACCTTTACTGATTGTATCTGTTGTATTGCTTGTTATCCTGCTTGTACTGTCAATCAAGAAAGCAGGGGCAACAACTGCATTCATCAATGCTTTGCTTTCAGTTGTTATGATTTTTGGATGTATTGCGGTTCCAAAACTTGAAGAAAAAGATAAAAATATCTTTCAGGAACCTGCTAAAAAATCACAGGTTACAGTAAATTTCTATGCTTTAACTAGTGAATACAAAAGCAATCATTCTTCATTGTTCTCAGATACAGCAGCATCTGACAATATCTTAGACTATGCAAATAAAACATTTCTAACACAGACACAGTTTGATTCAACAAATACAGAAAATGCTCTATCTCAAATTGAAACAGTACTGGAAACAAAACCAAATGTCATTTCAAAGGATACTGTGTATGATGCAATCAAAGCATTCTACAATGGTGAAGCAGATGTTCTTGTGTTAAATGATGCATTTGTATCTGCTTTAAAAACAATCAAAGCATTTAAAAACTTTGAGAAAGATACAATTGTATTGTCTTCGCTGAAATTTGTTGAAGAAGAAGTTCAAGAAACTGCTGCACCAGTGAATCAACAGAATCCATTTGTTGTATATGTTGCTGGTAATGATACACGTGCAAATGGTTTAACGACTGTTGGCAGAACAGACGTGAATATGATTATGGCTGTAAATCCAGCAAGCAGACAAATCTTGCTTGTATCAATTCCAAGAGACTACTATATTGAAAATCCAGGTTTAGAGAATGGTATCGACAAACTTACGCATTTAGGAAATCAAGGCATTCGAAATACATTGGATGGTATTAACCAGAAGTTCGGCTTGAATATTACGGATTATCTCACAACAAACTTCACACATTTTGAAGCACTTGTAGATGCATTAGGTGGTGTAACAATTGATAACCCATATGCATTTGATGGTGACAACTCAGGAGATTATCATTTTGATGCAGGCATGATCACATTAAATGGTGAACAGGCACTTGCATATTCAAGAGAAAGATATTCTTTAGACAATGGTGACTATGGCAGAAATGAACACCAGGGAATCGTTATGCAGGCAATTCTAGAAAAAGTTCAACAGAATGCTGCCGCAGGGGATAAAGCTGGCGTGCTTGCTGCATTGTCTACAAACTTCTTAACAAATGTAGATATCAATGATTTATATAACTTATATACAAGTTCTAGTGATGTCTCTCAGCCATGGCAGTATATCCGTTATCATTTAGGCGGAACAGGCACAATGGCAGGTACAGTTTCTATGGGCATGAATCGCATGCTTTATGTATGTCAGCCAATTGAATCACAGGTACAATTTACAACAGATCTTGTAAATCGCATGCTGAATGGAGAAACAATCAATGAAGAGCCTCTTCCTGATGAAGAAGCTACAACATACATTCCAAATTAAATAAACCTACGAAATAAGTGAATTTTCACCCCACTCTTGAAAGAGAGTGGGATTTTTTTATGTACTTTATTTTTTGAAATTTTAGACTTATTGATAATAAGTTCTTACTTACTTTATGAAATTTTCATATAATTCTCTTCATGTATGCAACTAAAGGTGAAAAAAGAAATGGAAGTTTTCAAGTTGATGGTTTTACACTTGGAGAACTATTAATTGTTATTTTGATTATTTCTGTACTTATTTCAATTGTAATTCCTGTTTTTTTAAATCAACTTGAGAAAAGCAGAGAAGCAACTGATATAGCAAATGTACGTTCAGCTTATGCTGAAGTTCTTACACCTGTAATGAGTGATAATAATACAGATGTAGTCAAGATAGTTCAATTAAAACAGAAAAAAGATGACTGGCAGGCATATGATCAAGTAAATATTGGAGGAATAACACACACGAAAACACAAGGTGATACAGAGCAATGGAAAGGAAATCCAATTGCGGATGGAGAATGTGAAGTTTTATATCAAGATGGAATCGGTGTTATTTTGAATTGGAAAAACAGCAGCAAGACTCTAATTAATTTCAATGAAAATATTCATGAAATTGTAAAGCAAACAGGATTTTTATCAAAATACCAGACATCAAATTTTGAAATCGATTCTAAAAGCCCAAATTCCACAATGGTCAATACTGTAAAAAAAGAATTAGATGAAAATAGTTTATTACAATATGGAACATGGTCATATCTAGCCGATACACGGAATACGAATAATTCATGTGCATATCTATTCTGGACATCCGTTGATACGAATTCTGTTGGCAAAGGGGTGAGGATCCCTGTAATAGTAAGTAAAGATGGCGGAGGTTTTTATGTAAGCAATTCTATTACTGCCGCTAGAATCAATAAAAAGGATGGATCATCATACACTGCTATATCAGATCATATTTTAAATTACAGCGGATTTACACAATTTACAAACGGAGTCAATTACGGATCACTTGAACAAGCATATACTGCATATTCCAAATATGTTCATTCAAATTATCCTGAGTTCATTTCAACTTTACCAAAATAAAAATATCAGAGGAAAATAATATACATTGGTTACTTAACATAACTAACCATCAAATCTTTGATAAACAAAACAGGAATAGCATTATTCAAAGCATTTGTAATCTATTTACAAGTAACAAGTTTGATCCTTGTTCGGATATTTTCTAGTAAATTCAATCATAGATAGTTTTTTATATTTCTATCTATATATTTTTATCTCTCAGTTAAAGTGTATATCTGTTAATACGAATTAATTGCATCAAAAAAGCAGACATGAAAGTGCAATGTCATTAAGTTAAGGCAAATAAGAAGTCATTAAGATAAAATATTTGTCATGTAAACCCTGGATGTAGAGCTACATCCAGGGTTTCTATCACATTTCAATTAGAATTGATGGCTTTCAAGCATGACAAAAAGGCAAA
>OLPO01002078.1_pt1 | contig 12844 bp, 8 predicted proteins | sample 1672831 | NCBI WGS metagenome assembly OLPO01 (sample SAMEA3136728, study PRJEB25190) | human gut metagenome
CGCTCGGCACCTCCCTTTGACAAGGGAGGCTTTGACGGGCCTTACGTTACCGCCCGTAAACGGTCACTCCCTCCCATCCCCTTTCCCCAAACTTTACAAACTTTACACGCTCTACACAAAACCTGCCCCCTCTTTGCAAAACTTTTACCGCGATTGTACCGTACTATGGTCGAAACCGGCGCAAAACCGCGGTACAATTAGCTTGCTTCCGGTGAAGCACTAGCAAAACATCCAAACTATACCACATAAATTTGGGAAAAAGGGAGAATACACACATGAAACGTACTTCTGCAATTGCTGCCGTTACCGCTGCTGCGCTGGCTCTGAGCCTGGCTGCCTGCGGCTCTGCCGATTCCGCCGCTGCTTCCTCTGCTCCTGCAGAGAGCACCGCCGCTTCCACCGAGGCTGCCTCCTCCGAGGCCCCTGCTTCTGAGGCTGCCCCTGCCGGTGACTTCGACGCCGACCAGGACATCACGGTCATCTCCCGTGAGGACGGCTCCGGCACCCGCGGCGCCTTCATCGAGCTGACCGGTGTCGAGGAGAAGAACGCCGACGGCAAGAAGGTCGATAACACTACCGAGGCCGCCGCCATCCAGTCCAGCACCAACGGCGTCATGACCGCCGTCGCCAACGATGAGACCGCTATCGGTTACATCAGCCTCGGCTCTCTGAGCAATGACGTCAAGGCTGTCACCGTCGGCGGCGTCGAGGCCTCCGCTGAGACCGTCAAGGACGGCAGCTACGTTCTGTCCCGTCCGTTCAACATCGTCACTAACGGCGACGCGACGGACCCCGTGGCCGTCGATTTCATCGCCTACTGCCTGAGCAAGGACGGCCAGGCCATCGCTACCGACAACGGCTACATCGGGGAGGACGGCGCGGACTTTACCTCCGCCCAGCCCGAGGGCAAGATCGTCGTCGGCGGTTCTTCCTCCGTCTCTCCGCTGATGGAGAAGCTGATCGAGGCTTACAAGACCGTCAACCCCAACGCCGAGCTTGAGCTGCTGACCACCGACTCCACCACCGGTGTTTCCGGCGCGCTGGACGGCACCTACACCATCGGCATGGCCAGCCGTGAGCTGAAGGACTCCGAGGTCGAGGGCGGCGCCAAGGCCACCGTCCTGGCGCTGGATGGCATCGCCGTCGTCGTCAACCCCGTCAACACCACCGACGACCTGACCGTTGACCAGATCAAGGGCATCTACACCGGCGAGCTGACCACCTGGGCGGATGTGCAGTAACTAAGCAGTCTTGTAGGGGCGGGGCATGCCCCGCCCGCAGCGTACCCGCAACCGCGCGGTTATGGGAAGGCCGCGGGCCGGACATGTCCGGCCCCTACATGGCATATAACCAAAGGAGTATAGGAAAATGACCTCCAAGCTAAAAGAAGGCGTTATGCAGGGCGTGTTCACTCTCTGCGCCTGTGTGTCCATCCTGGCGGTGGCACTGATCTGCATCTTCCTGTTTGCCAACGGCGTGCCCACCCTGTTCAAGATCGGCCCGCTCAAGTTCCTGCTGGGCACGACATGGAAGCCCGGCAACGACATCTTCGGCATCCTGCCGATGATCCTGGGCAGCATCTACGTCACGGCGGGGGCTATCCTCGTCGGCGTGCCCATCGGCCTGCTGACGGCCATCTACATGTCCAAGTTCGCGTCGCCCCGCATCAATAAGGTCATGCTCCCGGCGGTGCAGCTGCTGGCCGGCATCCCGTCCGTCGTCTACGGCTTCTTCGGCATGATCGTGCTTGTGCCCGCCGTGCAGGCCATGGTCAAGTCGCCGTTTTTCAAAACCGTGCTCCACGTCAAGAGCGGCAAGGGCATGAGCCTGTTTACCGCCGCCGTGCTGCTGGGCATCATGATCCTGCCCACCATCATCACGGTCAGCAAGACGAGCCTCGACGCCGTGCCCGACAGCTACTACGAGGGCAGCCTTGCTCTTGGTGCGACGCATGAGCGCAGCGTGTTCTACGCCGTGCTGCCCGCCGCAAAATCCGGCGTGCTGTCGGCAGTTATCCTCGGCATTGGCCGCGCCATCGGTGAGACGATGGCCGTCGTCATGGTCGCGGGCAACCAGACCTGGATGCCCAAAGGTCTGTTCCAGGGCCTGCGCACGATGACCTCGAACATCGTCATCGAGATGGGCTACGCCGCCGACCTCCACCGCGAGGCGCTGATCGCCACCGGCGTTGTGCTGTTCGTATTCATCCTGCTTATCAACCTCTGCTTCAGCCTTGTGAAAGGGGGTAAGGACTATGCCTGAGATTGCCGCAGCGCAAACAGCCGCCGATATGACCTACGCAAAACCGCATGAGTTCCTGCCCACCGGCGGCAGCAACCGCCGCGCCGCCCGTATGCAGGCCGCCGCGCTGCGCTGGCTTGTGCGCATGGCCGCCCTGCTGACCGCCGCGGTGCTGGTGTTCCTCATCGGCTATATTTTGGTCATGGGCATCCCCAATTTGAAGCCCGAGCTGTTCGCCTGGGAGTATAACTCCGAGAATGTCTCGCTGACGCCCGCGCTCATCAACACGGTGCTGATGACCGCCTTCTCGCTGGCGATCTCGACGCCGCTGGGCATCTTTGCGGCCATCTGGCTGGTCGAGTACGCCCACCGCGGCAGCAAGCTGGTCAAGGTCGTGCGCGTCACCACCGAGACACTGCAGGGCATCCCGTCCATCGTCTACGGCCTGTTCGGTATGCTGTTCTTCGTCACCAAGCTGCACTGGGGCTATTCGATGATCGCCGGTGCGTTCACGCTGGCCATCATGGTTCTGCCCGTCATCATGCGCACGACGGAGGAGGCGCTGATCGCAGTGCCCGACTCTTACCGCGAGGGCAGCTTTGGTCTGGGCGCGGGCAAGCTGCGCACGGTGTTCACGATCGTGCTGCCGTCCGCCATGCCCGGCATTTTGTCCGGCGTCATTCTGGCCACGGGCCGCATCGTCGGCGAGACCGCCGCGCTGATCTATACCGCAAGCTCTGTGGCAAAGATCCCGTCCAGCGTGTTCAGCTCCACCCGCACCCTGGCCGTACACATGTACCTGCTCTCGAACGAGGGCCTGTACATCGGCCAGACCTACGGCACGGCAGTGGTCCTGTTGGTGCTGGTGCTGGTCATCAACGGCCTGTCCGGGCTGGTAGCCGGAAAACTGGCAAAACGGTAAAGGGCAATGCCCGGCCCCTGCCGATATAGGGAACGGCTTTCCGGGTTGATGACGAGCATCGACCCCTATCCCGTAGGGGCGGATTCCATATCCGCCCGTGGGAGTATGCGGCAGCGCAAACCCCGCGGAGGCAAACATTGTTCGCTCCCCGGTTTCGCTACGCTCAACCGTGATCCCACGCTTACAACCCCGCACCTCCCTACGATTCGCCGTTCACGGGTGCCATGTAGGGAGCGGTCTTGACCGCTCCGGAAACCTTCCGTCCGGCAGCCCCTTCCCCGGCGCCGCGCATGTAGGGGCCGCATATATGCGGCCCGCAGGTGTACGAAAAACGGGTGCTCGCGGGCCGGGCCGCGGGCCGGGCATGCCCGGACCCTACCGATACAAGAAACAGAGCAGAAATAAGATAAGAGGTCATTTCATGAACAAATTTGAAGTGCGCAATATGGACCTGTACTATGGCAGCTTCCATGCGCTGAAAAATATCAATATCGACATCCCGGAAAAGGAGATCACCGCGTTCATCGGTCCGTCCGGCTGCGGCAAATCCACGTTTTTGAAAAGCCTGAACCGCATGAACGACCTCGTCGAGGGCTGCCGCATCTCCGGCGACATCAAGCTCGACGGCGTGGACATCTACAAGGACAAGATGGACGTCAACGTCCTGCGCAAGCGCGTCGGCATGGTGTTCCAGAAGCCGAACCCCTTCCCGATGTCCATCTATGACAACATCGCCTACGGCCCGCGCACCCACGGCATCCATAATAAAGCGCAGCTGGATGAGATCGTGGAAAGATCCCTGCGCGGCGCGGCCATCTGGGACGAGGTCAAGGACCGCCTGAACAAGAGCGCCCTGGGCATGTCGGGCGGCCAGCAGCAGCGCCTCTGCATTGCGCGCGCCCTGGCCGTTGAGCCCGAGGTCCTGCTGATGGATGAGCCGACGAGCGCCCTGGACCCCATCTCGACGTCCAAGGTCGAGGAGCTGGCCACGGAGCTGAAAGAGAATTACACCATCGTCATGGTCACCCACAACATGCAGCAGGCCGCGCGTATCAGCGATAAGACGGCGTTTTTCCTGCTGGGCGAGCTGGTGGAGATGGGCCCGACGGAGCGTGTGTTCGCCACGCCCGTGGACAAGCGCACCGAGGATTACATCTCGGGCCGCTTCGGCTAAGGAGGTACGACAAATGGGTACGAGTGTACGAAAAATGTACGACGCCGAGCTGCTGCAGCTTGACACGATGCTGGCCCGCATGGGCCATGCCGCCGGCGGCGCAATCGAGAGCGCCATGACCGCCCTGCGCACCGGCGACACCGAGCTGGCCCGCAGCGTTATTGCCCGGGACAGCGAAATCGACTCCGCCGAGCATGAGATCGAGCACCGCTGCTTAACGCTGTTTCTGCGCCAGCAGCCCGTGGCGGGCGACCTGCGCAAGGTCTCCACGGCGCTGAAGATGGTCACCGACATTGAGCGCATCGCCGACCAGGCCAGCGACATTGCCGAGATAACGCTCCATCTCCACCCGGACGGCGCGCGCACCGTCGGCGTGCTGGACGACCTGTACGCGATGGGCGACATTGCCCTGCACATGGTCAAGGACGCCATTGCCGCCTACGTGCAGGTGGACCTGTCCGCCGCCGCGCAGGTCATTGCCCGCGACGACGACTGCGACGCGATGTTCAGCCGTATTTCCAAGGAAATTGCGGCCTACATTGCCGCCCACCCCAGCGATGCCGAGACGGCGCTGGACTTATTTATGATCGATAAGTACCTTGAGCGCCTGGGCGACCACGCCGTGAACATTGCGGAATGGGTCGAGTTCCTCAAGACCGGCGTCCACAAATCCCGCAAGATCGTGTAATGCGGGGATAAACAAGCCATTTTCTTATTATTTTCCTATACCAACCAAAACGGGACCTGCCGAAAAGCGGGCCCCGTTTTGGCGTGGAGGGGCTTTCGTAGGGGCCGGGCATTGCGGGGTTGTGAGCGTGGGGCCACGGTTGAGCGGAGCGAAACCGGGGAGCGAACAATGTTTGCCCCGCGGGGCAAACAACCGCACGAGCGGGCCAGCTTTGCTGGCTGGCGGCGCTCGTTGTGCGCCGCCAAGCGCCCGGCCCCTACCGCGCGGCGGCCCCCGCCCGGCTGCCCGGAGGGGTCAAGACCCCTCCCTACAAGGCACCCGTGAGCGGCAGTTCGTAGGGAGCGGTCTTGACCGCTCCGGGTGCTTTGCGGCAGCGTCAGCTTCCCTATAGGGGCCGCGCGGCAGCAAAAAAAGCAGCCGTCTCTTTCCGGAACGGCTGCTTGCTATCATTTCGCCCCTTTCCCCGCGAACACAACGTAAATCGTTTTGAACAAAATCTTTACGTCGCCCCAGAGGGACCAGTTGTCGATGTAGGCTACGTCGAGCTTGACGACCTCCTCAAAATCCTCGATGTCGCTGCGCCCGCTGACCTGCCACAGGCCGGTGATGCCCGGCTTCATCGACAGGCGGCGCTTGTGATGGCTCTCGTACTGCTTGTACTCGTCCACCGTCGGCGGGCGGGTGCCCACCAGGCTCATATCGCCCCGCAGCACGTCAAAAAACTGCGGCAGCTCGTCAATGCTGGTGCGGCGGATGAATTTGCCCACCTTGGTCACGCGGGGGTCATCCTCCATTTTGAACATCAGGCCGTTCATTTCGTTCTGGGCCATCAGTTCCTTCTTGCGGGCCTCGGCGTCCACGTACATGCTGCGCAGCTTGTGGATGTAAAAATACCGCCCGTTGCGGCCCACACGCTTTTGTTTAAAAAACAGCGGGCCGGGGCTTTCGAGCTTAAGCGGGATGGCGACCACCGCGATGATCGGGATGCTGATGATACAGCCGATGACAGCGCCCACCACGTCCATGCAGCGCTTGGCGATCTGGTCGCGCAGCTGCAATTCAACGGTGCCCATCGTGACGATGTTGCCCCCGGCGCAGCGCCCCAGGGACCGGCTCAGCCGCGCGGCGCTCGTCTCGTCGCAGCAGGCTTCCTCAATGCGGTCCAGCAGCGGCAGACGGAAGTGCACGGTCAGGCCCATGCTCTCCATCTCATCCAGATAGGGGATGAAGCTCTCGCCGCTGTCCATCGGCACATCGACATAGACCTCGTCGAGCGCCTCGCGCCGGATCCAGTCCATGAAGTCGTCGAACGTCGCCTTGACCTCGACGCCGCAGACTCTGGTGGAGATCGCGGCGGGCGTGGCCTCCAGCAGCGAGACGCCCACGACCCGGCGGGACCAGTCCTTTCGGATCTCGGAGATCAGCCGCTCGGCCCGGTCCGACGTTGTGACGACGCCGACGAGCGTCTCCATGCCCCAGCTGCGTTGGAACCGGATGAGCAGCCGCTTTAAAATCGCATGGGAGAACGGCAGCAGCACCGCGTTGACCGCGGGCACTGTGACCGCAAAATAACGGGAGTCCAGCATCGTGGCCTTGGCCAGCAGCATGCAGCCTGCATAAACAAGGCCGAACGCGATGTTGAACCGGAGGGAAAGGCCAATTTCCTCGTTTTCAGACCGTGTTACGATGTTTTTGTCCTGGTCAAAGAAGAAGAAGGTGACGACGAACGCCACAAACAGCAGGCACAGGGTCTGGAGCCAATCGGTGCTGGTGTAGGGGATCAGCACGCCGAACAGCCCGTCGGTGATGAGCCACGCCAGCAGAACGCTGACGGCCATCGTGAGCAGATCGGCGAAAAATACATAAGCGTATTGCAGCTTTTCGCGTTTACTTGTCATGAAGAAGGAAAAGTCCTCTCTAATAGTTATCTTCTTATTTTACCATAGACAGAGGATATTTTCAACAGAATCCGCAATATCATAACAATTACACAATTTATAAGGGCGCCGTCATCCCTCCCGGGGAGGTTTCCGCCGCCGCGCACGGGCACGGAGCGGTCAAGACCGCTCCCTACAAACCGCTCGTTATCGTGGCATCGTAGGGAGGGGTCTTGACCCCTCCGCAGAGGTTTCCGCCGCCGCGAGCTAAAAATATACCGTTACTCCGATTCGTTCTCCCGCCCGACGATCTCGGCCTTTAAGACGTCCTGAATTTCCACCAGACATTCCAGCAGCAGGGGGTTGAACTGCCCGCAGTCGCCGTGCAGAATCATCTGCACCGCGGTGTCCGGTGAGTAGGCGGCCTTGTAGACGCGCTTGCTGACCAGCGCGTCGTAGACGTCCGCCATCGAGACGATCTGCGCCGAAATCGGGATGTCGTCCCCGGCCAGACCGTCGGGGTAGCCGCGGCCGTCCCAGCGCTCGTGGTGCCAGCGGCAGATGTCGTGGGCGGTCTTGACAAGCGCTTCGTTTTTATAGCGGCCCAGACGGTCCAGCATGTTCGCGCCCACAACGGTGTGCGTTTTCATAAGATCGAACTCCTCCGGGGTAAGCCGCCCGGGCTTGTTCAGAATCTTATCGTCTATCGCAACCTTTCCGATGTCGTGCAGCGCCGATGCCATGACGATCAGCTCCTGCGTTTCGGGCGGCAGGTCATACTTGTCGGTTTTCTGCGTCAGCCGCTCCAGAAGGCGCTGGGTCAGCGTGCCGATGTGCAGCACGTGCTGGCCGCTCTCGCCGTTGCGGAACTCGACGACCTCGCTCAGGATCGAGATCATCATCTTGGTGTTTTTCTCTTTTTCCTTGATCTGGCTCGTCACCAGCGAGGCGAGCCGCCGCTGCTTGGCGTAGAGCTTGATCGTGTTGAAAACGCGGCGGTAGACGACGCCCGCATCGAACGGGCGGCTGACATAGTCCGAGACGCCCAGCTCGTAGGCGTGGCGCACAACGGTGTCGGCGTCCTCGCTCGAGATCATGATGACGGGGATGTCCTCGATCCAGTGGCTGCGGTTCATCTCGCTCAGCACCGCAAAGCCGTCCATGACCGGCATGACGATGTCCAGCAGGATCAGCGCAATGCCGGTGCCGTACTGCTCCAGCATGGCCAGGCATTCCCTGCCGTTCGTCGCCTCCAGAATGTTGTAGTCGCTGCCCAGAATCTCCGCCAGAATGGCGCGGTTCATCTCGGAGTCGTCCACAATTAAAATGCTCTGGCGGGAATGGCTTTCGCGCCCGGCAGCGCTCAAAGCGCCGTCCCGGGCGTTGTCCTCGGTCACGACCATGTTTTTACGGTTCTTGGCCTGGTACATCAGCTTGTCGGCGCGGGAGACTGCCTGCTCCACGGTCTCGCCGGGCTGCGTTATCACGCCGCCGATGCTGGCGGACAGCTGCAGACGGGAATACCCCGGCACGCTGGCGGCGTGCAGCTGCTCCCGGATGCGGTCCAGCTTGGCCAGGAACGCCGCGCGCTCAATGCCCGGCAGCACCAGCAGGAATTCGTCGCCGCCGTAGCGGATGAGCACGTCCGATTTGCGGATGCTGGCGCGCACCACGTCAACGCAGGTGCGCAGCGCCATGTCACCGGCCTGATGGCCGTAGGTGTCGTTGATCAATTTAAAGTCGTCCAAGTCGAGCACGGCCACACCGGCGGGGTCGGTCTTGTCCTTGAGCTCGTCCTCAAAGTAGAGGCGGTTGTAGCTGTCGGTCAGTGCATCGTGGTAGAGCTTGGTGTGGTAGCGCGTGATGCTGTCTATCAGGCGGTCTCCGTTTTCGGGGTCAATGAGGGTCTCGCCGTCCAGCTTCTGGACCAGCTCCATGACACAGGGAACGCCGTCGACCTCGCGGTAGACGGCGGTGACCTGAAAGACCTCGCTGCCCATGTATTCCAGCTTGGTGCGCTGGCGGTGATCCTCCAGCACCTGCCGGGAGATGCAGTTCCGGCAGGGGGTGTTTTTGCCCCAATAGCTGTAGCAGCTGCAAAAGCTGTTGACGGACTCCTCGCCGCCGACCTGCGCAGCATCCAGCAGCCGCACCACCGTAAAGATGGTGCGGTATTGGGCCATTTCCGTTTCGACCTGTTCTCTGGTCATAGTGCTTCCGCCTTTGTGTGAAGGAATGGGTAGATAAAAATTGTGTTACATATAAGAACATTATAGCATTGCAGGGCGTTTTTTGTCAATGTGGCAAAGGGGGACCCCATGGCCGTCCGCCCCCGGGCGGCCTCCCGGCGGCCCTGTCCTACCCGCTGCCCGCCCCGCATATACATACCGCAGGAGGTACATGCCATGCGTCGGATCGGATTCTACTTATTTGTAATAGCCGTCTTTCTGCTTGCGCCGCTGCTTGCACTGCCGCGAAAGGCTGTCCCGGCCCCCGCCGCGGCGCCGACCCCCACCCCAACCGCCGTCGCCCGGGCCGCTGCGCCCTACCGTGCTGTGTGGGTCAGCTATCTGGAATGGGAGCAGGTCGATTTCTCGTCGGCGGAGGCGTTCACGCAGGCAATCGGCACAATGCTGGACAATATACAGTCGATTGGCGCAACCGTCGTGCTGGCGCAGGTGCGGCCCTTCGGCGATGCGCTCTACCCCAGCGACTACTTTCCGTTCAGCCACCTCTGCACCGGCACGCAGGGGCAGGACCCCGGATTTGACCCGCTGGCACTGCTGGTGGACGCCGCCCACGCGCGGGACTTACAGCTGGAAGCCTGGGTCAACCCTTACCGCATCCAGGCCGGGCAGACCCCGGCGCTGTGCGGCGCAAGCCCGGCGCGGCTGCACCCGGACTGGGTCAGGTACACCGACACCGGCGCGTATCTCGACCCCGCCAACGCGGACGTGCGGCAGTACATTGCCGACGGGGTGGGGGAGCTGTGCGCAAGGTACGCTGTGGACGGCATCCACTTTGACGACTATTTTTACCCCACCACCGACCCGGCCTTTGACGCGGCGGACTACGCGGCCAGCGGCAGCACACGGACGCAGGACGACTGGCGGCGGGAGAACGTGAACGCCCTGATGGAGCTTTGCCACGCCGCGGCCCGGCGGTACGGCGTGCGGTTCGGCGCAGCCCCGGCGGGCGACCCGGAGCAGAACTACACCCTGCAATACAGCGACGCGGCCCGCTGGCTGCGGCAGGGGACGGTGGATTACCTGATGCCCCAGCTTTATTGGGGACAGGAATATATAAAAAACGGCGATGCGTCGCATAGCTTTGCGCAGCTGGCCGCCGCGTGGGCCGCACTGCCCCGCGCGGCGGGTGTGAAGCTGTACGCCGGGCTGGGGGCCTACCGCGTCGGCGCAGGGGATGGGTCCGATGCCGGCTCCGAGTGGTTTTCCGGCCATGCGCTGGCCGACCAGCTTGCTTTGCTTGCCCGCTTAGGGGTGCAGGGCGCGGGGCTCTACCGCTACGGCAGCCTGTTTGCCAATTCCGGCGCCCCGGCGCTGGCGGAAAGTGAAGCGGAGGCAATAAAAGGTGTCTGGCAGGGCTGAGCGGAAAATCCGGTGCAGACTGTCGAAAAACTCTTGTAGGGGCGAGCATTGCTCGCCCGTGCCCGTTTGCCTTGTAAGCAAACCACCCGGAAAAATGCGTTGCTGCGGTAAGTTGGCGGGCGACCAATGGTCGCCCCTACATACGCAATAAGGCAGGAATGCAATTTTTTGACAGTCTGGACCGGAAAATCCGGCGGTGCCGACAAAGATTTGGTACTTGCAAAAGCGGTAAAAATGCAAGATAATAGAGAGGCGGGCGGCTTGCGGCTGCCCGCAGGACCCAAGGGAAGATAAAGGAGAAACTCCATGAACAATACAAACGACATCTATAACCGCTGGCTTGCCCAGCCGGATCTGGACGACGCCGTCAAAGCCGAGCTCGTCTCCATCGCGGGCGACGCCGACGCCGTCACGGACCGCTTTTACCGCGATCTGGAATTCGGCACCGGCGGCCTGCGCGGCGTGATCGGCGCGGGCACGAACCGGATGAATATCTACACCGTGCGCAAGGCAACGCAGGGGCTGGCGGACTACCTCAATGCGTCCGGCCTGCCCAAAAAGGTAGCCATCGCCCACGACAGCCGCCATAACGGTGCGCTGTTCGCCCGCGAGACCGCCCGCGTGCTGGCCGCGAACGGCATTACCGCCTGCATGTACCCCCGGCTTGAGCCGACCCCGGCGCTTTCGTGGGCGGTGCGGTACCTCGGCTGCGGCGCGGGCGTCTGCGTGACGGCCAGCCACAACCCCGCTAAGTACAACGGCTACAAGGTCTACGGCGCGGACGGCTGCCAGATCACGCTGGAGGCTGCCGAAAAAATTCTGGCAGCTATCGAAAAAATTGATTGCTTTGACGATGTCCGACTGGCAGATTTTGACGCTGCCGCCGCCGCGGGCCGCATTGTGACAATTGACGAAAAATGCCTCGATGATTTTGTGCAGGCTGTCTATGACCAGCGCGTCGGCGACGGCGCGGGCATCGACGCGCTCAAGCTCGTCTACACCCCGCTGAACGGCACGGGTCTGGAATGTGTGAAAAAGCTGCTGAAAAAGCTCGGCGTGACCCATGTGACCGTTGTGCCCGAGCAGGAAAAGCCCGACGGCGACTTCCCGACCTGCCCCTACCCGAACCCCGAGATCCGCGAAGCTATGCAAAAAGGCTTGGAGCTGTGCGACAAGGTCCGCCCCGATCTGCTGCTGGGCACCGACCCCGACTGTGACCGCTGCGGCACCGCCGTGCCCGACGGCAAGGGCGGCTACCGCCTGATTACCGGCAATGAGATGGGCATCATCCTGCTGGACTATATCTGCCGCACCCGTCTGGCACAGGGCACGATGCCCGCCGACCCCGTGGCGGTAACGACGATCGTTTCCACCGATATGGCAGCGCCGGTTGCGAAAAAGTACGGCGTTGAGCTGCGCCGCACCCTGACCGGCTTTAAGTTCATCGGCGAGCAGATCGGCAAGCTGGAGGCCGAAGGGCGTCCCGAACGCTATATCTTCGGCTTTGAGGAGAGCTACGGTTATCTGTCCGGCGGCCACGTCCGCGACAAGGACGCTGTCAACGCGACGCTGCTGGTCTGCGAGGCCGCGGCCTGGTACGCCCAGCAGGGCAAGACACTGCTGGACGCCATCGAGGCGTTGTACAGGGAGTTCGGTTACTACCGCAATGCGCTGTGCAGCTTTGCCTTTGAGGGCGAGAGCGGCATGCACACGATGCAGGAGCTGATGAAGAAGCTGCGCGCCAACGCCCCGGAGGACATTGCCGGGTACAAGGTGGAGTCCGTCGTGGACTACGACACCGACGGCACCGGCCTGCCCCGCGCCAATGTGCTGGAATACCATCTGGACGGCGGGCATAAGCTGATGGTCCGCCCCTCCGGCACCGAGCCGAAAATTAAAGTTTATCTTTCCGCCGTTGGCGACAGTGAGGCAGCCGCCGATGCCGTGAACGCCGCGCTGGCCAAAGCCGCCGCGGACATGATGAAAGCGTGAACGGTATGGCAATTCTGAAATTGACCCCGAGCTGCAAGGATTATCTGTGGGGCGGCAGCCGCCTGCGCACCGATTTCGGCATCAAGAGCGACCTTGAACCGCTGGCCGAAGCGTGGGTGCTGTCCTGCCACCCGGACGGCCCGAGCTATCTGCCCGACGGCACGACGCTGGCGGACTACGTGGCCGCGCACCCCGAAGCCCTGGGCACGGACTGCGCAAAATTTGAGCAGTTCCCGGTCCTGACAAAGTTCATCGACGCCAGCAAGAACCTGTCCATTCAGGTACACCCGTCCAACGACTACGCGCTGAAAAACGAACACCAGTACGGCAAAACCGAGATGT
>OLPO01002089.1_pt1 | contig 12797 bp, 6 predicted proteins | sample 1672831 | NCBI WGS metagenome assembly OLPO01 (sample SAMEA3136728, study PRJEB25190) | human gut metagenome
GAGCCGGCGACGTTCAACACGGAAGGCGAGGACATGCTCGGCGAGGCGCTGCCTCCGCGCAGCTACCATCGCAACCTCGAGGAGCTCGACGAGCTGCTCGGGTCGGTCGGCAACTTCGGCTTCAGCTTGAAGCACGCCGATGACGAGGAAGATTCCGACGATTCCGACGAGGACGACAAGGACGAGGAATAACCACTCCGCCGCCCTCGCGGGCGGCGGATCCACTTGACGCTGTGAGGCCCTGAGGCACTCAGCTTTGCCCCTGCGCATCGCGGCGCGTACCTTCCAAGTACGCAAGCGTGCGCACGGGCGATTCTGGGTACCTCGGGGCCTTTCGTCATTTTCCCGTGCAGGACAAGGAAGCCTCGCGGATAGGGGGATTGTCCCCCTCGCAATCCGCATGGGGCACCAGGTCAAGGAAAGGCGCATATGTCTGAGAAAACGTATGTCCCCGAAGGCGAGGTTGCCCCGTCTTCGCAGATCGCAACCACAATTGAGGCGCTCGCTGCGACGATTCGCGCTCGCCGGGATGCGGGCGAGAAAAGCTACACGCACCAGCTTCTCTATGGGCCGGCCGACAAGCCGCTCAAGAAGGTGATGGAAGAGGCTGGGGAAGTGGGACTCGCAGCCAAGGACGTCGAGTCGGAGCTCGTGATGTTGCGGGCTATGGAGCACCACGCGCGCGGCCATGAAGCGCTGGTCGCTGCCGCGGGCGAGCGCGTTGATGCGTGCACCGACCACCTGCGCTATGAGGCGGCCGACGTGGTGTATCATCTTCTTGTTGTGCTCGAGCGCTATGGCATCGATTTGGATGAGTTCGCCGCCGAGCTCAACGAGCGCATGACCGACGAAGAGCGACCTTCGGGGGCGGTTCGCCTCAAGCAAGGCCACGTTAAAAGGGGTAAGTAGCCTATGGCACGTCTATTTGGAACCGATGGTGTCCGCGGAGTCGCGAACACCGAGCTCACCTGCGAGCTTGCCTATCGCTTGGGACAGGCTGCGGCCGTGTTCCTCGGCAAAAACATCGTGGTCGGCAAGGACACCCGCCCGTCGGGCGATATGCTGGAATCGGCGCTTGCCGCCGGCATCATGAGTGCGGGGGGAACCGAGCTCTCGGTGGGGATTATCCCCACGCCTGCGGTTGCGCTGCTCGTGCGCGAGCTGCACGCCGACGGCGGTGCGGTGATCTCCGCTTCGCATAACCCGCCGGAGTACAACGGCATCAAGCTCTTCGACGCCGAGGGCTACAAGCTTCCCGACGAGGTGGAAGATAAGATCGAGGAGTTCATCAAGCAGGGCGGCCTCGAGGGTGCTGCTGATCGAGCCGAGGAGGGCGCGGAGGGCGAGGACGCCGCCGCGATGCTTCCCGGCGACGAGGTGGGCGTTGCCCTTCCTGTTGACGAGGCCTGTGAAATCTACATCGAGCATGCGGTTCAGAGCGTGCGCGCGCAGGGCGTCGATTTCTCGGGTATGCGCATCGCGCTCGACACGGGGCACGGCGCCTCGTCGCTCACGAGTGCTGAGGCCTTCCGCCGCTTGGGAGCGGAAGTCATCGCCATCAACGAGGACTTCGACGGCACCGACATCAATGTGAACTGCGGTTCTACCCATCTCGAACCGCTTGCCCAGCTCATGCACGAAAGCGGTGCGGACGTCGGCGTGGCGCACGATGGCGATGCCGACCGAGTGATGCTCATGACGCCCGACGGCACCGAGATCGACGGCGACATGGTCGAGGCCGTATGCGCGCTCGATATGAAGCGCCGCGGGTGCCTGCCCGAGGACACCGTCGTGTCCACCGTGATGTGCAACCTCGGGTTCGTCCACGCGATGCGCGACAACGGCATCACTGTCGTGCAGACGAAGGTGGGCGACCGCTATGTTCTCGAGGAGATGCGCGCGAAGGGCTACGCCATCGGCGGCGAGCAATCGGGCCACATGATTCTTCTTGAGCACAACTCCACGGGCGACGGTCTTATGACGGCTTGCCAGTTTCTCGCGGCGGTGAAGCGCGCGGGCACGCCGGTGGCCGACGTCGTTTCCATCATGAAGAAGTTCCCGCAGACGCTTATCAACGTGCGGGTGCGCGACAAGCATGCGGTGGAAGGCAACGAGGCTATCGCCGCTGCCGTCTTGAAGGCCGAAGAAGCGCTTGGTGATTCGGGCCGCGTGCTGCTGCGCCCGAGCGGCACGGAGCCTGTGGTTCGCGTGATGGTCGAGGCGGAGGACGCGGACGCCGCGAAGGCCCATGCCGAGGCGATTGCCGCCGTCGTTGAGGCCGAAATCTAGAAGATATCGCATATCGCCCCTGTTCATCGGGGGCGATTTCTTTCCTGGTGCGCGAGGTGAGGGAGACCCATGGCATACGAGATCATAGTCGCGAAGTTCACCCCCGACGAGCCGGATGAGCGCATCGATGCCGTGCTGCCCGACGGTGTCGTCGGCATCGGGGCGAAGGCGTTTCGCTTCAAGGGCGAGGTGCGTTCCTTGCGCGCCCCCCAAAGCCTCATCGAGGTGGGGGATGCCGCTTTCGACGGCTGCCGCAACCTCGTGCAGGTCGACTTTCCAGGCCATGTCGCTATGGTGGGAAAGCGCGCTTTCCAACACTGCACCTCGCTGCGCGAGATAATGTTCGCTGAAACGCTCGGCTGTATCGATGACGCCACGTTCCAGGGAGCAACCTCGCTTTCCCGCATCGTGGCGCCTGGGGTGACCGAGATCAACCGCTATGCTTTTCAACGTTGCACCTCGCTTGTTGACGTGCAGTTTGGTGCCCTGAAGACAATCGGCCGACGTGCGTTCGCAAGCTGCACCGAACTTGAGCGGATTGAACTGCCCGGCACGTTGAAGGGGATTAGGGAGGAGGCCTTCTCGGGATGCCAAGCCCTTCGCGAGGTCGTGATCCCCGAGAGCGTGGAGGAAATCGAGCCGCGGGCGTTTCGCGGATGCACCAGCCTCGATGCGGCCTCGATTCCCGAGAGCATCGTGCAGCGTTTTCCCGAGTCGTTCACACAGGAAGTGGCGGCCGGGGCGGGCGTCGTGTTGAAGACCGAGCGTACGCGGCTTTCGGCGGCGTTTCAGGAAGCGCACGAGGCGGATCGGGCGGAGCTCATGGCCGATGGCAAGCGCCTGTGCGCCGAAGAGGACGAGCTGCGCAAGCAGCTCGCTGGCCTGGGCATGTTCGCGCGTGCGGAAAAGGAGCGAATCCAGGCGCGGCTCGACGAGCTGGAAGGCCAGCTTGCGGAGGTGCGCGATTTGATTGACGCGCTCGACAACCCGACCGACGAGGAGCTGCTCGCGATGCTCTAGCGCGCAGGGGAGGCGCGCGGCCCTCGGGGTGCGTGCGCGCCCACACGCCCCGAGCCGTCGCTCGTGAGTCTGGTGTTCAAGATCGCCCGTGTCCGCTAGCCCGGTGTGCGGGTGCTCGGACGCGATGGCCTGCGCGGGCTCGCGGGATGCTGCTCTTGTGCCCCTAAACCTTTCTTTCTCGAAATCGATTCATCGTGGACAAAAAAGGCCGATACGTGAGGAGTAGTATAAGGCAAACTTCCTTTCGATAATTCTGACCTGGGAAAACGCCGGCAGAAGCACGAGCGAGCAATCGCTACCGACTTCGAGGACTCACATATCGGCATTATTTGTCCCTCGCACCTCGATTTTCGAAAAGAAGGGTGGCCGGCGGTTCCGGCGATGGCCCTTGATGCATCACAAATCGGAACGCGATTAAAAAGTGTGTCCGAGGGGCGTTGACGCAGGCCAGCGCACATTTTTTGTTGCACCATTCAGCAAGAAGGCCCGCTTAGACGGGCCTTCTTGCATGCTGTGATACGCCCGCGGCAATAGGGCGAGATGTTTACTTCCTTCTGTTGGAGAAGCGAATGGCTGCGGCAAGTGCGCGCACGAGCAGGCTTGGCTTGTGCGGCGGTTGCTCGATGTGGGGCAAGATCGCCGTGGTCGTCACTTCCTCGGCGGGCTCGATGGTATCGGGCTCGAGCGCTGGCTCGCTGGTGCCGGTCGCGTCAGCGGAGGGGGAGCCGCTAGCCGCGTCAGCGGGAGCGGCACTGTTCGTTGCGCTCATCGCCTCTGGAGGAACTGTGGCAGCCTCCGAGGTCGCGGGAGTTGCCGTGCCCGCACTCGGTGCCACGTTCGTCGCGCCTTCGACCGCCTCGCGCTTCTCAACCTCGCGCTCGACTTCCACCTCGGTGCTCATGCGCGCCTCAAGTCGCGCCTCGTCCATGAAATGCACCTGCGAGTCGAAGCGAATCGTCTTGCCCTCGGGACTCACCTGCGCGAAGAACCCAAGCGGCGTGTAACGACGGTTGGGAAGCAGCTCGCGCAGCTTCGCCGTGTCGGAAAGCGAGACATCGATGTAGGACAGAATGCGGTCGCGCAGCTTCTCGTCGAGCACGGGCCAGGCGATTTCCACGCGCTTGTCCATGTTGCGCGTCATGAGGTCGGCGCTCGCCAGGTATATTTTCATGTTCGTGCGCGGTCCGAAGCCGTAGATGCGGCTATGCTCGAGCATGCGCCCCACAATGGACACGACGCGCACGTTCTCGGTATAGCCTTCTACGCCTGGGACCAGACACGATATGCCGCGAACGAGCATGACGGTCTTCACGCCCGCCTGCGATGCCTCCGCGATCTTGTCGATGATCTCTTTGTCGGTGACCGAGTTCGTCTTGAAGAACAGCCCGCACGGCTCGCCTCGCCGCGCAAGCTCGATCTGGTGGTCGATGTTCTTCAGGATGAGCGGTTTCACCTGCAAGGGCGCTACCCACAGCACATCGTAGTTGTCCGACACGTTCTCAAGCGCCATGTTGCGGAAGAACTCCGTCGCATCGCGGCCGATTGTGGGGCTCGTCGTGATGAGCGACAAGTCGGTGTAGAGCTTGGCCGTCTTCTCGTTGTAATTGCCCGTGCCGAGCTGCGTGATGTGCTGGATACCGTCGTCGGTCTGGCGGGTGATGCAGCAGATCTTGCTGTGCACCTTATAATCGCGGAAGCCGTAGATGACGTTGCATCCGGCCTGCTCGAAGCGCTGCGACCATTCGATATTGTTGCTCTCGTCGAAGCGCGCGCGCAGCTCGAACAACGCGGTGACCTCCTTGCCGTTCTCGGCGGCGTCGATGAGCGCTTCGGCGAGGTGCGACTGGCTTGCCAGGCGGTAGAGCGTGATCTTGATCGAGATGACGCGCGGGTCGCGCGACGCCTCGCGTAAAAGCTGCACGAATGGGTCCATGCTCTCGTAAGGGTAGGAAAGCAGCACGTCGCCGCCTGCCGTCACCTGGTCCATGATGGGGCGTTTGCGGTCGAGACATGCCGGCCATTGTGGCGTGAACGGCGGATACACGAGCGCTGCGCATTGCTTTTCGGAAAGATGCGAAGCTAAGCCCCAGGTGAAGCTCAAGTCGAGCGGCACCGACGTCGTGAACACCTGATGCTTCTTCAAGTTCAGGCGATCGAGCAGCAGAGGCTCGAGGGTGTCGGAGAGCTCGCGCTCGCTCTCGAGGCGCACCGGAGCCAGGCGCGCGCGCTTCTTCAAGATGCGCTTCATGTGCTCGCGGTAATCCTCGTCGTTCTCGTCGGTTGACTCCGTTGCGTCGATGTCGGCGTTGCGCGTGACGCAGATGACGTTGGTATGCTTCACGGTGTACATGGAAAACACCTGTTCGGCGACCATTTCCACCACATGCTCAAGCAGGATGAACGAAAAGCCATCGCCTGGCAGCTTCACGACGCGCGCGCATTGGCGCGGCAGGGGGATGAGCCCGAGCATGGTTCCCTCGGCACCGACGTTCTGCGAAAGGGAGTCGTTCTTCGTGGATTCTTTCGCCGGCTTCCCCTTGCTTTTCTTGCTTTTCTTTCCCTTCTTCTTGTGCTCGCTTTTTGCCTGGTCTTGGGCGTTGTCGGCTTCTTCGTCGAGACGCACGACGATGTAGAGCGCGCCGTTTTCCAGATGCGGGAAGGGGTGGCGGGCATTGATGATCTGCGGGGAGAGGAACGGTGTCACGTTGGCTTCGGCGTATTCTGTCAGGTAGGAGCGCTGCTCATCGGTGAGCTCGTTGGGACGAACATGCGTGACCCCGACCTTGTTCAGCAGCAGGCGAACCTGCTCGAAGGTGCGTTCGTAGGCAGGGTAGAGCTCGTGGCAGCGCAGGTAGATAGCGCGAAGTTGCTCGGAGGGCGTCATGTTGGACTTGGAATCGACAATGTGCTTCTTCACGAGCGACAAGTCGGTCAGGCTGCCGACGCGCACCATGAAGAATTCCTGCAGGTTGCTCCAAAAGATGGAGATGAAGTTCAGACGCTGCAGAAGAGGGACCGACTCGTCGGCGCCCTGTTCGAGTACGCGCTCGTTGAAGTCGAGCCATGACAGCTCGCGGTTCTGCAGATAGGGTGCAGGGTTGCCTGCTGCGGGAATGACCTGGTCAGATGATGTGGGATTGTCGTTGGCCATGCAGAGAGCCTCCTTGATGTGCATGATGACGCGTTCTTGGCGCTACCCTTCATGATAACGCGCCGTGGAACGATGAGCCGAAAGCGTTACTGAGCCTTTACCCTCGAGCAAGGCGCATTGCCCAGCATGCGCTCGATGAGATAGCCTTCGCGCACGCCGCGCTTGCATATTTCCAGCTTGCGGGCATCGAGCTTTTGCATGAGCGTGCTGAGGATGACGCAACCGGGCCCGACCGTGTGGATGCGCTCGGGAACGGCACGCGCTGCAAGGTGGGCGAATTTCGACGGGTTGCTCTCCAGAAGATCGAGCAGTGCATCGAAGTGCTCGGGCGTGAGGGTTTTCGGCCGGCAAGACTCGCCGGTCATTTGGGCGTAGAGCTTTGCGGCGGCACGAGCGCTTCCTCCGACGCCATAGAGCGTCTCAGCGCGATATTTTCGCAGATCAACGGGAGTTTCCGCGACGCGTTCGAGGAACGCGCGCTCGATCGCTTCGACCTCGTCTGCCTGGGGCATGACGAACTCCACGTATCCCGCGTAGGAGGAGAGCGATCCTTGCCCGATGCTCACGTCGTCGAAGTCGCGCCCTTCCTCGACGCGGATGAGTTCGGTTGACCCGCCGCCCAGATCGACCACGGTGCCCTTCTCGATCGTGCGATCGCATGAGGCCCCCGCGAAGCTGAGGTGCGCCTCGTCGCGGGCGGAAAGCAGGTTCACGGGAGCTCCTATGGCCTCTTCGATTGTGCGGATGGCCTTGCGGGAGTTCGTGCAGTTGCGCAGCACGGCGGTTGCGAAGATGTCGGTGCGCACGCAGTTGAAGTAACGCGCGCGTTTCAGGTGCCCGGAGAGCACGTCGACAGCACGGGCGATGCCCTCCTGGGTGAATTCGCCCGCTTCGACATAGGCCGAAAGCCCCGCCATTACCTTGTCGTTGATGATGCTTCGGAAGTCCTTGCAGGTGATGGGCTTCTTTTTGTTTGTGCCGTCCTTCACGTCGAAGATGACGAGGCGCACTGAGTTCGACCCCAGGTCGATTACGCCGTAGTTTGCCATAGCGCTTTCCATTTCCCGTTAAGCTCGTTTCTTCCATCCTAACGTAGCGTCTCGGGCAACGGGGAAATCTTTACGCGTCCTTTACGCTCGCTCTGATTAGACTCCGTATTCGGGGCGGGCCAATGGTTGGTTCGCGCGAGCGGCGTATCGGCCGTCTGCCCCGCAAGGTCGAAGTGAGCTGTGACACCATGCGGTGATTGTGGGAAAATACGCAGCGAGAAAAGATAACGATGCATGTTTAGAGGTAGATTTCCATGTCAGCTCAGTTCAACATTCGCCGTGCGTCGAGTCGCATGGTATCGGTGCTCCAGCGTGAACTTGACCTGCCCCGTTTCGTCGCGGCAACGCTTGTCGGCCGCGGAATCGATACCCCGAAGGCGGCCCGCGCGTTCCTGTTTCCCTCGTTCAAGCACGATTGGCTCGACCCCTACCTGATCCCTGGGCTCGGCGATGTCGTCGACGCGCTCGAGGACGCCGTTCGGAAGGGCCGCCGCATCCTCGTGTTCGGAGACTTCGACTTGGACGGCATATCCGCGACGACGGTTCTCACCCGTGGCCTGCGGGAACTCGGGGCCGACACGGTGCCGTTCATCCCGAAGCGCTTCGAGGAGGGCTACGGTATCACTGCCGCGGCACTCGAGCGCGTGAAGACCTACGGCCCCGATTTCCTCGTGACGGTCGACTGCGGCATCGCCTGCAAGGCCGAGGTGAAGCTCGTGCAGGCGGCGGGAATCGACGTCGCGATCACCGACCACCACGAGCCCACGGACCTGGTTCCCGAGGGCGTGCCCGTTGCCGACCCGAAGATCGACGCCACGTGCCCAAGCTGCGTGCTCGCCGGTGCGGGCGTGGCGCTGAAGCTCGTGCAGGCGCTTGGAGCTCGCTTCGGCAAGCCCTACCTCTGGCGCGATTTCGTTGACTTCGCGACACTTGGCACGGTGGCCGACCTCATGCCGATGCTCGGCGAGAACCGCCCGCTCGTGATCGAGGGCATCAAGATGATGAACAAGGCTCCGCGCCCGTGCATCGCTGCGCTGCTCGAAACATCGGGGGCGGTTGGCAAGCCCCTCACCAGCACAAACCTCAGCTTCTCGCTCATTCCGCGCCTCAACGCCGCAGGGCGCATGGGCAACGCCGACCTGGCGCTCAATCTGCTCATGTCCGATGACTTCGACGAGGCGTACCGCTTGGCGACCGAGCTTGAGGGGCTCAACGACCAGCGCCGCGCGATCGAGGCCGAGCTCTCCGAGATCGCGAAGGTGCAGGCTGCTGAAATCTACCACGGTCAGCGCGCTCTCGTCGTTGCGGGCGAGGGATGGCACGAGGGCGTGAAGGGCATCGTGGCAAGCCGCCTGGTCGGCATCTACGGCGTGCCGTGCATCCTTTTGACCATCGACGGCGACGAGGCGCGCGGCTCAGGCCGAAGCGTCGGACGCGTGAACCTGTTCGCCGCGGTCGAATCGGCATCTGACCTGCTTGTTCGCTTCGGTGGACACGAGGCGGCGGTGGGTATCACGCTCAAGACCAAGGACATCCCCGCGTTTACGAAGGCGCTCTGCGACTACCTCGACAAGCTGCCCGAGGACGATTTCCACCCGCTCATCGAGATCGACACGTGCATCAACCTCGATGAGCTCACGCTCGAAACGGTGGGCGCGCTGAAGCAGGTCGCCCCCTTCGGCCAGGAGAACCCGACGCCGTGCTTCCTCGCGCGCGACGTGCTGCTCACCCATTGCCGCGCCGTCGGCGCCGAGAAGAACCATTTCTCGTGCACGCTCACGAACGGTCGCACGTCGATTTCGGGAATCATGTTCCACTGCACCGACATCGACATGCTCATGGCAACCGACAGCGTGGTGAACGCGGCGTTCCAGGTGGAGATCGACACTTGGCGAGGGCGCAAGTCGGTGAAGGCAATGCTTCAGTCCATCACGCCTGCTCGCACGTGCCCTGCGCTCGAAGCGTGCCTCGAGCCGGAGAACCTGTCGTTCGCGGCCGACCTGTACGCCACGAGCGATGCGGAGCTTTGCGAGGATTGCTGCGAGAGCCCCGAGGACATCGAGGCCTACGAGGCGGAACGCGAGAAGAACCGCGCGCTATGGGAGCAGAAGGCGCAAAGCGACCCCGACGCGCTCGAGGACGCGGTGGTGCGGGCGATCATCGGCGACCGCGAGCTGCACAAATCGCAACGTGTGGTGCTCTCGAGCCTTCGTGCTGGGAACTCCGTGCTCGCCGTCATGGCGACGGGGCGCGGCAAGTCGCTCACCTTCCAGGTGCATGCGGCATGCGAAGCGCTCGCGCACCATACGGCGAGCCTGTTCGTCTACCCGCTGCGTGCGCTTATCGCTGACCAGGCGTTTCACATCAACGAAGCGCTCGCGCCCTTCGGGATCAACGCGTGCACGCTCACGGGGGAAAGCGCGCCCGACGAGCGCCGCCAAGCCTTCGCGGGCCTGGCGGACGGCTCGGTCGACATCGTGCTCACGACGCCGGAGTTCCTTGTGTGCCACGCCCCCGAGTTTGCGGCTATCGGACGCATCGGCTTCGTCGTGGTTGACGAGGCTCATCACATCGGCCTTTCGCGCGCGGGCCATCGCCCCGCATATGCGCAGCTCGGAAGCGCTATCGCGCAGATGGGCAACCCGGTTGTGCTCGCGCTTACGGCAACTTCGGACGAGGCTGTCACCAGTGATATCGACCGTGTGCTCCCCGTGGCGGGGCACGTGGTGGACGACACCATGCGCACGAACCTCCACGTGGTCGACCAGCGCAACCTGCGCAATCGCGGCGACTACCTGGCGACGCTCGTCGCGCAGGGCGAGAAGAGCGTCATCTACGTGTCCTCGCGCGAGCAGTCGGTGGCGCTCGCCCGCAACCTGCGCAAACGCGTGCCACAGATGGCGCCGCTCATCGGCTTCTACAACGCAGGCCTTTCGCGTGCCGAGCGCACGCGCGTCGAGGAGCTGTTCCGCACGGGTGCGATTGCGGTGCTCGTGGCCACGTCGGCGTTCGGCGAGGGCGTGGACATTCCCGACATCCGCAACGTCGTGCTCTTCCAGCTGCCGTACAACGAGATCGAGTTCAACCAGATGAGCGGCCGTGCGGGGCGCGACGGCAAAGACGCGCGCGTGCATCTGCTGTTCGGGCGCTCGGACGTGAAGCACAACGATCGCATCTTGCAGGACATGACGCCCGATCACGATGTGCTTGCCGAGGTGTACCGCACGTTGCGCACGTGGCAGCGCAAGACGCCCGGCGAGTTCTTCGAGATGACCGATGGCGAACTCGCGCACATCGTGAGCGGCACGGGCTGCGAGATCACGGCGGCGTCGGCGGCGTGCGGCATCGCGGTCTTCCGCGAGCTGGGGCTTATCGAGACGCATGTGGCCTACGCGTCGGGCGAGGGCGCGCGCATGGTGCGTGTGAAGGAAGGCGCCGGGCGCGTGGAGCTGACCGACAGCGTGCGCTATCGCGAGGGCTTAGGCGAGCGCGACATCTTCAGGGCCTTTTACGAGTGGGTGATCGACTGCGATTGCGCGCGCCTCGAGCAGCGCGTGTCCGGCCCCATCACCCCGCAGATGAAGCCGCTGCATCTGCGGTAGCGGCGTGTGGCGTGCGACCAGTTTCCCCAAGTCCTCTTTTCCCTTTGACGAATCGAGTAGAATGAAGTCACTACGATTTAGTTTCAAGGGAAAGGAGGACTGACATGAGCACCAACGGCCGCAACGGCGGCGATGACGAGATAATGCTCGGCGAGTCGCTCAAGTCGTCTTCCGAAAAGCAGACGGTTGATGATGTCATGCTCGGGCGCGCGTACACGCCTGAGAAATCGTTTTCGGTGGCGCCTCGTCCCACCGAGGTGGGGGAGCTTCACTCGACGGAAACCCCGGAAGAGCGTTTTGTCGAGCTGCAGCGCCTGACCGACGGTTACCTGACCGACGACGAGCGCGACATGCTCGAGCGCGCGTTCCGCTTCGCCGACGCGGCGCACAAAGGCGTCACGCGCAAATCGGGCGAGCCCTATATCATCCACCCGGTCGAGGTCGCCATCATCTTAGCGGACTTGCGCATGGACGGCGAGACGCTGTGCGCCGCGCTTCTTCACGACACGATCGAGGACACCGACGTCACCTACCAGGACGTGGCAACCGAGTTCAACGAGAACGTGGCCGCGCTCGTCGACGGCGTCACCAAAATCACGCGCATCGAGGTGGAAAGCCTGTCGGACAAGCAGGCGGCCACCATCCGCAAGATGTTCGTCGCCATGAGCAAAGATATCCGCGTCATCGTGATCAAGCTGGCCGACCGCCTGCACAACATGCGCACGCTCTCGGCGCTCAAGGAGGACCGCCGCATCTTCAAGGCGCGCGAGACGCTCGAGATCTACGCCCCCATCGCGCACCGCCTGGGCATCAACTCGGTGAAGTGGGAGCTTGAGGACCTTTCCTTCCACTACCTCGAACCCAACAAGTACAAGCAGGTCAGCCGCATGGTCACCGAGTCGCGCGCCGAGCGCGAGCAGTACTTGGGCGAAGTGATCGACACGCTGCACGACGAGATGAAGAAGGTCAACATCGTCTGCCAGATCATGGGCCGCCCGAAGCATTTGTATTCCATCTACCAAAAGATGGTGAACAAGGGCAAAGGCTTCTCTGAGATCTACGACCTCATCGCCGTGCGCATCATCGTGAAGTCGGTGAAGGATTGCTACTCGGCGCTGGGCGCGGTGCACACGCTGTGGCACCCGATGCCAGGGCGATTCAAAGACTACATCGCCATGCCGAAGTTCAACATGTACCAGAGCCTGCACACCACGGTCATCGGCCCAGCTGGCAGGCCGCTTGAGGTGCAGATTCGTACCGAGGAGATGCATCGCCAAAGCGAATATGGCGTGGCGGCGCACTGGCGTTACAAGGAAAAGGGCGAGAAGGCCGACGCCGCGCTCGACCAGCAGCTGGCATGGCTGCGCCAGATGGTCGACTGGCAGGACGAGACGCAGGATTCGCGCGAGTTCCTGAAGGACTTGAAGGTCGACCTAGCGCCGACCGAGGTGTTCGTGTTCACTCCGAAAGGCGAGGTCATGAGCTTGCGGGCGGGATCAACGCCGGTCGATTTCGCCTACGCCATCCACACCGAGGTGGGCAACCATTGCGTGGGCGCGAAGGTGAACGGCGCCATCGTGCCGCTGACCTACGAGCTGCAGCTGGGCGACCGCGTGGAGATCCTCACGCAGAAGAGTGCCACGCCTTCGCGCGACTGGCTGAACATCGTGAAGACGCCCTCGGCGC
>OLPO01002091.1_pt1 | contig 12783 bp, 13 predicted proteins | sample 1672831 | NCBI WGS metagenome assembly OLPO01 (sample SAMEA3136728, study PRJEB25190) | human gut metagenome
AATATTTTTTATATAGAGGCGTGTAGAAAAGAAATTAACGAGAATAACCAAGTTAGTCTTAAAAGGGAGGCAGTGAAAAAATATCTGAAAGATTTTGTACTAAATAATTCATGTGACAATAAGACGATCAAATATCTGAAGAATGTAACCTGGAGCTATATTGAAAAACAGATTAATACAATTATGGCTGCTACAAAGAAAGATTTTGATTGTTTTGTTAGTCAGATAGAATGTGTTATAAATCAAAACTGTCTTTGTGTTTTGGGAAATGAAAGAATATTGAAAAGCAAAGAAGATATCTTTTCTATAATGGGGCGGTTGCCGATAGATTTAGTTTAGAATTGGAGGGAAATTTATGAGTGGATTTTACAAAACGTTTAAAATTTGGGGGAAGAGTTTTATATTTTTGCCTTCATCAATGATTTTATTTGAAAGCAATAAAGATATTGAAGAGATGGTTAAATTTGCTTTTGAGCATGCGGATCAAAAAAGTATTCCCCATAATGTGAAGCAATTAATTAATATTGAAAAAAATACTCGGAAATGTTTGGAACAATCAAAGCCATTTGATGATTTTATAAATAGTATTCAAATAAATATGATAAATGCATGTAATATGAGGTGCAAATATTGCTTCGCAGATGGAGGAAGCCATCATAAGAATAGTGTCATGGATGAAAAGCAAGCTAAACGAGTTATTGACTATGTTTTTGAACATATAGAGGGTAATTTGCTTTCTGTTGTTATAATTGGTGGGGAACCTATGCTAAATATGCCAGTGTTTGAATGTATTTTGCACTATTGCAAGAAAAAAGCTTTGGAGAAAAATATTAGCGTTAGATTTGCTACAACAACAAATGGTACATTATTTGATGCTTCAAATTTGCAGTTATTAGATTCGTATAATGTAATGGCGATGATTAGTCAAGATAGTTGTGATAAAAACATTAATGACTATTTGAGATGCATGGCAAATGGTAGACAGTCTCAATATGAAATACTTCAGGGAAAAAAGCAATTACTTTTAAGTCAACAAAAGAAGAGAGCAGCACATATTACAATTACTCCATTTAATAAAAATTTTGCACAAACTGCTATAAGTTTTTATGAAGAAGGATTCTATCATGTGCATTTGGATTTTGTTAAGTCTGAAGTGGCAGAATTTCTATTTGCCGAAACAGATATTGCGATAATAAAGGAGCAGTTAGAGATACTATCCCGATACATTATAGAATGCATTGATAAAAACAAAATAATAAATTGTCATCCTCTTACAGATGATATAAAACGGATTCATAATAGAATACCAAGAACAAGAAAATGCAATGTGTTAGATGGTTTGTATGCTTTTTCTCCTGAAGGGAATATTTATCCCTGTGATGTATTAATGTATGATGAATATGAACTGGGAAATATATATACAGGAATGGATGAAAATAGACTCATAAAAATGAGAGAGAAGTTTGGAAAATCTGAAGAGTGTGCAAATTGTTGGGCTCGATACATTTGCGGAGGCAAATGTTTTGCCGAAATGCAAGACAGTATTAAAGCTAATCAAAAATTTATATGTATTATGCGGCAGTACATGGCCGAAATCACATTATATATTTATGATTATATTCAAACAAATAAGCCAGAATATTTAGACAATTACTTGAAATAGAAATAATAACATTACTGCTCGTTTTTATGACATTATAAAATGATTTGTTATAATCTATGCTAAATTAAGAGAAATAGTAATTAATAAATTGTAGTAGAAAGGAAGAAGGGTATGGAGAAAAGAGTTTTTACTTCAGAATCGGTAACAGAAGGACATCCGGATAAAATGTGTGATATTATATCAGATGCTATTTTGGATGAATTGTTAAAGGGTGATCCGTTAAGTCGTGTAGCTTGTGAGACTTCCACAACTACAGGAATTATAATAGTTATGGGAGAAATTACAAGTAAAGCATATGTGGACATTCCTAAGATTATTCGTAATACTGTACGTGAAATCGGATATACAGGAGAAATGAGTGGGTTTGATGCAGATACGTGTGGAATCATAACTATGGTTGATGAGCAATCTGCTGATATTGCTATGGGAGTCAATATGGCCCTTGAAGCCAAAAAAAGTGGAACGGATAACAATATAAATAGAGAAATTGGAGCTGGGGATCAAGGCATGATGTTTGGATATGCTACTGATGAAACTGATACATATATGCCATATCCTATTGCGTTGGCACATAAATTAGCTAGTCGGCTTACAGAAGTGAGAAAGAATGGCACACTTAAATATTTGAGACCTGATGGAAAAACGCAGGTAAGCGTAGAATATGATGATAAAAACGAACCATTTCGATTGGAAGCTGTTGTTATATCTGCACAACACACACCAGAAGTTTCACAAGAGCAAATTCATAATGATATTAAAAAGTATGTTCTTGAACCCATTCTTCCTCCTGCGATGGTTGATGAGAATACCAAAATATTTATTAATCCGACAGGTCGCTTTGTTATCGGAGGACCACAAGGGGACAGTGGTCTTACCGGAAGAAAAATTATTGTTGATACATATGGTGGATATGCAAGACATGGCGGCGGTGCTTTTTCAGGAAAAGATTGTACAAAAGTTGATCGTTCAGCGGCATATGCAGCGCGTTATGTTGCGAAAAATATAGTGGCAGCAAAACTTGCCAGAAGATGTGAAGTACAACTTTCTTATGCTATTGGAGTAGCGCAGCCAACATCTATTCAAATTGATACTTTTGGAACTGGTAAAATTTCAGATACTTTATTGACTGAATTAGTACGCAAAAAATTTGATTTAAGACCAGCCGGGATAATCGATATGCTTGATTTGCAAAGACCTATTTATAAGCAGACGGCGGCATATGGTCATTTTGGTAGAAATGATTTAGATCTGCCCTGGGAAAAAACTGATAAAGCTGAAATGTTGCGTTACGAATATGAGAGAAATTTGACTAAGACGAAGGAGATGGATTATTCTTAAAAAGAAATTAGTGTTCATAGGATTATTATTCACTTTAGTAATATGCTCATCATTTTTAACTCATGCGCAAGCAGCACAGGAGAATGCCGGAAGTGATCTGGAAGCAGCAGATGAAGCAGAGTTTGAGGAAATAATTAACAATATAGTGACTTTGAAAAAAAATCATCCAGAATATACGGAGGACACAATTATAGCGAGAATGGATCAGCAAAATCTGAACAAAGCTCGTGGTATTTCTGATATATGGAATGCGCTGACATATTCGGAAAAAATATTATGTATTCGATATCCGTTTGATGCTTTAAAAGTTAATCAAGACAAAAATATTGCGACATCACAGACGGAAATCAAATTTGGATATAATGGCTTAGGGGATCGGAGCGATGCATTTCGGCATGGAATATGGAATGCTGAAATGACAGTTCTGATTGGAAAACAGAAGGCAAAATTATTTGCTACTGCTCATGAAGATATAGATGTGGCAGGAAATGAATCAGATGGATATCCAAAATCTGCACATAAAGAAATGGATTTACATAATAACGAAGTGGGGAGAAATATTGGCGATAACAATGTAACTGCTTCGGAAGATGAAATGTCAGATATTATCTATGATGTCATATATTCAGAAAATTCACAGTTCATATGGCTACACGATTAAAAAGGGCGAGCAGCGTATTAATACGCTGCCGCTTTTAGTTTATACGAACACAACAATACGTTGTATTGAAATACTTCTATAATTTGTATTACGACTTGCAAATTAAGGTAGCATATAAGTAAACAGTATAAAAGGAGTATTGCGCTATGGCGAGTTGAATAATCCGGGGTGAAATCCATCACCTGTCCGGCGTATGGAAATCAATATTCCGTTTTTTACGGAATCACGATTCCGGAAAAAAGGGAATCGCATTTTTCCTAAAACCTTATAATGATGTTATGCACTTTATAGTGTAAATTCATTATGAGGAGGTCACGATTATGACCAAATATCGAGAAATCATCCGGCTTACTGGATTGGGATTCTCACAACGCAACATCATGGCAAGCTGTGGTGTTTCACAAAAAACTGTCGTCAAAGTTCAAAAACGTGCCAGAGAACTAAATATCTCTTGGCCTCTTGATGAATCAATGACCGACACAGAACTTCAAAGGCTCATGTTCTCTAAAGAGAGCAAGGTATCTGCCAAGAAGCGGATGCCGGATTATGATTACATCCGTAAGGAGCTGCTTCGCAACGGCGTAAGCAAAAAACTCCTATGGACGGAATACATGGAGGATTGCCGTGCCAATGGTGAAGAACCACTCATGTATTCACAGTTCTGCTATCACATCCAACAGGATGAGCAGAAGCATCGTGCTACCATGCATATCAACCGTAAACCCGGTGAGCAGGTTGAAGTTGACTGGGCAGGTGATCCTGCAACAGTCATTGATCCTGATACCGGCGAAATCATCAAAGCATACATATTTGTCGGTGTAATGACTTACAGCCAGTATGCATACGTGGAAGCATTTCTGGACATGAAACAGAAATCATGGATCAATGCACATGTCCATATGTACGAATATTTTGGTGGTGTTGCCAGAATCCTCGTACCGGATAATTGCAAAACTGCAGTTGTTCATAATGGCGGATGGAAAGACCAGCAGATCAATGAGACCTATCAGGAACTGGCTGAGCATTATGGCACTGCTATTATTCCGGCGCGTGTCAGGGCTCCCAAGGATAAGCCGAATGCTGAAGGGACGGTAGGAAATATCTCTACCTGGATTACAGCAGCACTTCGGGATGAACAGTTCTTCTCCTTTGCCGAATTAAATCGTGCAATCAGAGACAAGCTCGAACTGTTCAACCAAAGGCTCTTTCAAAAGAAAGAGGGTAGTCGGCGAAGCTTATTTCTTGAGGAAGAAAAACCATTGCTGGCACCATTACCTGCTACCCGTTTTGAACTGAGCGACTGGAAGACAGCCACCGTCCAGTTCAATTATCACATATCTGTGGATGGAATGCTATACTCAGTTCCTTATGAATACATCAAAAAGAAAGTGGATGTAAAGGTAACAGATACTACTATTGAAATTTTCTACAATCATAACCGCATTGCTTCCCACCGTCGTCTGAAAGGACGCCCTGGGCAGTACAGCACGGTCACGGAACATATGCCGGAAGACCACCTGAAATATCTGGAATGGAACGGCGACCGGTTCCGCAAATGGGCTGAGCGGATTGGCATAAATACGTACACTGTGGTCAATGCAATACTGACCTCCAAACGTGTGGAACAACAGACCTACCGAAGTTGTATGGGACTTCTGAAGCTTGCTGAGAAATACTCAGATGCATTGCTTGAAGTAGCCTGTAAAAAGGCATTGTCCTATACATCTTCGCCCAGTTACAAGAGTATTAAAAACATCCTTGTAACCGGTTCTGTAAAGCCGGAATCAGAAACTACTGAATCCACGACCACACATAAAGCACACGGCATCACAAGAGGTGCCGATTACTATCGGAGGTAAACACATATGACCAATCAAAGTACAATAGATAAATTAATTGAAATGCGCCTTACCACTATGGCAGATGCATTCCGCAACCAGCTGGCTGATCCTAAATTTAGAGAAGTACCATTTGAGGATCGCTTTGGTATGCTGGTAGACATTGAATACAGCAATCGGAAAAACAACCGTCTGAAACGGCTAATCCATAATGCTGGATTCGACCAGCCGGAAGCAAATATTATAGATATCAATTACACTTCCGGACGCAAGCTTAACAAGGATCTCATTAACCGACTTGCAACTTGCGAATATATATCTGAACACCGAAATCTTTTTATCACCGGCGCTACAGGCTGTGGTAAAACATACATGGCCTGTGCCTTTGGCATGGAGGCTTGTAAGCAGTATTTCAATACCAAGTATGTCCGACTCCCTGATCTGCTTATGGATCTGGAGACAGCACGGGCAGATGGTAACTACAAAAAAGTCATGGCAAAGTATGCCAATCCAGTTGTTCTGATCCTGGATGAGTGGCTTCTATTGAAACCAACGAATTCGGAACAAAGGGACATCTTCGAACTACTTCATAGGAGACGTAAGAAATCTTCAACGATTTTCTGTTCCCAGTATGCATTCGAGGAATGGTATGAGCAGCTCGGCGGTGGTGACAGTCCTCTGGCAGATGCAATCATTGACCGTATTGCTCACGACAGTTATCGAATAAATATCACAAGCATTGATACTGAACATGATAGCTATATGTGATGATGATAAAATTTTAGTTACTCAAATAGAAGAGATGCTCAATCGTTATTTGGATAAAAAGATGATTGATCGTTATATAGAAATTTTTTATGATGGAGCTTCTTTGGAAAGGATATATGAAAAAGGAGATCGCTTTGACATTATCTATTTAGATATAGAGATGTCTGGTAAAAATGGCATTGAGGCGGCAAAAAGTATCCGGAAATTAGATAGGGGTGTACTTCTGATCTATGTTTCAAGTTATGAGACGTATTTTATGCAATTGTTTGAAGTTGAGCCATTTCGTTTTATTAAAAAACCAATCAAAGAGACAGAATTTGAAGAGGTTATTGACTTGGCATATGAGAGAATCATTGAGGAGGACGCATACTTTGAGTATAAATATAATAAAACGGTTGGAAAGGTTCTGATAAGAAAAATTATGTATTTTGAAAGTGCGGGAAGGATTGTCAATATACATACGGAGGAGAGCACTTATCGGTATTATGGGAAACTGGATGAGGTTGAACGACGTTTGATCCAGAACAAGATTCCTTTTTTGCGTATTCACAAGTCGTTTTATGTGAATTTTCACTTTGTTGATAAAATTACTTTTTCAAAACTAATATTGTCGGATGGAACAGTTTTACAGATTAGTCAGGACAGACAAAATATTATTCGGAAAAGGTATTTGGATATTTTGGGGGGTACACTGAATGAGTGAGGTTAGGCTAGTCGTTGCTATTTTGGTTCCGGCCATTTTTACATTGATATTGAAAGATTTTTTTGATCTTTTCATGACGAATAGGTATGAGGGAAAAGTAAAACAGTATACTATTTGGATGCTTTATTTTTTATTAGATACAGCGATAAGTATGAATTTTAAATTTGTAGGCGTAATTAGTATGTTATACAGTTTTATTATTCTAATAGTATTTTGCGCTGTATTATATCGTGACGATATAAAGTATATTACGCTTACGGTTCTCTTTATTATATGTATTGGGGCGGCTTCGGAGTTGATAGTTGCTTTGGGGATCAGAGCATTCTTGAATTCTTCACAGCTCCAACAGTTTTCTCTTTTTGGGTCTACATGTTCAAAACTAATTATTCTGATCATAGTCAGAATAGTGAAACTATTTCGCGTGTCTGGAATAAAAAGATTGGATTATATGAATTGGCTTGCTAATGTAAGTATGACAGCAGGGAGCCTATATATTGTATATAATCTTTATCTATTAAGTCTGAATGAAACAAAACTTTTGGGTTCAACCATGTCTTCAATTATTATCCTGCTTTTAAATGTTATATGTTTTAAGATGTTTGACAAGATTGCTGCAGATGCGGAAATCAAGCGTAAAAACGATATTTATAAACAAAGTATAGAGATATATAAAAGGGAAATGGAAGAGCGTGAGGAGCATAATGAAAAGCTGCACCGTTTTCGACATGATATAAAAAATCATTTAATAGCAATAGAAAAATTAGCTCTTTCTAAAGAGTACGACAGATTACGAGATTACATTCATCAACTTACTGATGAAAAAGGTGTTCTGCAGGTAACAACTATAAGTGGAAATGCACTTATTGATGGACTATTGGCAGATAAATTTGATGTTGCGCGTAAATATGAAATTGCTGTTGAATATCATATCGAAATTCCGACGAAACTTCCATTTGAGGATGCTGACTTATGTATTATAGTTGGAAATGCATTAGATAATGCAATTGATGGGACAAAAGATATTGAAGGAACTAAGAGGATTGAAATAAGTATGGGAGTTAAACAAGGGAATTTTTTATTAAAAGTAAAAAACACTTTTAATCCAGAATTAATTAAATTTGACAGCAATGGTAAACGCTTGCGTACAAGCAAAACAGATAAAAGTAACCATGGGATGGGAATTGGCCTTATTGAAGAAACCGCACTGAAATATAATGGATTAATGGAAATAACTATGAATGAAAATATTTTTTGCCTGTCCGTCTTACTCTACCAGAACTGATTTTTTACGAGTTGTTCAGGATTTTTTACGAGTATCCTCCATTTCCCTTTTTTTGTAGTATAATCCGTACTGTAAAAAATACATTTTTGGAGGTTGTGTTATGTTAAAAAAAACAGTTGCAGGTTGTTTGGAGAATGTTGCAGATTTTACCGTAGATGTATTAAACGAAGGAATATGTTTCTTCCTGTTTCATCAGCCGCCATTTCCGGAAAATGCTCGTAAGATGAAAGAACATAAAGAAGAGGAAGAGAATGGAAAAAATAGCCGATTTACTAACTAAGTTTATGATTAGCGAGAGCAGTAGTGAAAATCTGGATTATGAAGTGTGTAAATTTGGATTGCTTATGGCTATTGAAGTGGCGATTAACACTGTTATTGCGTTATGTATATCGTTCTTGCTTGGAATGTTTAGATATGGAATTCTGTTTTTGACCTTTTTTTCATTGCTAAGAGCATTTGCAGGTGGAGTGCATTTGGAAAGATTTTGGAGTTGTACAGTGTTATCCGGTATGGTTTTGAGTATGGTTTTACTTATCGCAAAATATGCTGTTATACCATCTATTTTTTCATTTGCTTTATGTGTTGTTATGGGAATTCTAATTTTTATTGTTGGTCCCATAGATGATAAAAATAGAAGGATATCCAGTGATGAGCGTTGCATATTTTATCGAAGGCTTGTATATGTGCTTCTATTTCTTGTTTTCACTTCTGCTTTGGGTGTTATATTGGATGCTAACCGTTTGGCTTTTATTGTATGCCTTACGATGGGGGTATTTCATATAGTACAAATTATCGGCAAAAATAAAAATATGAAATTGTTGGAGCAATAGCAGGAGGTATTTCAGTGATTAATATAGCTGTTTGTGATGATGATCCGGAGATAACCAAGAGTATTAATAAACTGCTTATGAAATACCAGGATGAAAGAGATTTAGATTTTACCGTTGATCTTTTTAATGATGGAAGTGGCTTAAAGAGCAGTATACTAAAGGGTAAAAAATATGATCTGATTTATTTAGATATTGAAATGAGGCAGATGAATGGAATTGCTACTGCAAAATATATCAGAAGTATTGATACTACAGTACTGCTCATTTATGTGTCAAATTATGATAATTATTTGAAAGAATTGTTTGAAGTTGAACCTTTTAGATTTATGTCGAAGCCGATTAATGATAAACAGTTTTATATGTTTCTTGACTTGGCGATAGACAGAATAAGAAGTGCAAATGGCATTTATTGTTTCAGATTTAATAAGGACATTTTGACCGTTATACTTAGAGATGTTATTTATTTTGAAAGCTGTGGAAGTAGAGTACATATTGTATTAAAAGGAAAGCTGTACAAGTTTTATAAAAAACTAGATGATGTCGAAAAAGAAATTTCAGTCAATTATAGCATTCCGTTTATTAGAATTCATAAATCATATTTGGTCAATTTCCAACAAATTAGAAAGGTCGGATATACAGAGCTTGAAACAAAAGATGGAAGAATTTTAAAGATTAGCGATACATATAAAAAAGATGTTCGAGCAAGATATAGTAAACTACTTTGGGATGGTGATGTATAATGGCAGGCATAAATATTTTGATTCAATTATTCACTTCTTTCATGTCTTGTTTGATAATCAAATCTTTTTTGGATGATTCGTTTATAAAGAGGACAATTAAAAATAAAACAATTTTTTTGTGGATATTTTATTTTTTGTTAAGCCTGTATTGTGAAAATAATAATAATATTACACTACCTAAATTATTTCTGAGTGCAGCGGGTGTACTGGTAATTTGCTTAATAGCCTATGACGGGAAGCTGCATAAAAAAATAGCTATGGTATTTCTGTATCACTTTATATGGATTGCAATAGAAATGCTTTTGGGATATACAATTATGAGTATTGTTAAAGGCAATGATTATGCAAATTTTGAATTGCTTTGTTCTATAATTTGCAAAATTATAATGTTAGCACTCGTAAAAATAATTCCATTATTTATTGATCCAAGTATAGAATGTGATATGCCAAGCAAGTATTGCTTTATGCTTACAGTTTTGCCAGTAATAAGCACTGTTGTTGTATATAATATATTTCTTATAACGAGCAGAATTGATAGACTAGAATTGATTGCTTTTTCGGCGGTTTCTTCTACTTTAATCCTTGCGTTGAACCTATTGGTTTACGATATATATATAAAGCTATTGGAACAAACAGAAATAAGAAGAGAAAATGCAATATACGAAAAACAAGTTTCTTTATTTCAGGAACAAATAAATGTAAAAGAGACTGCCATGTTAAATGATAAAATAGTTAAAGATAAATTTTATCATCAGCTTTCTTTCATAAAGGAATTGGTTTATCAAAGAGAACTTTCCCAATTAAATGAGTTCATTGATGGAATTATGCAGAACAAAAAAATAGAAAAGGATGGGCCTGCCAATTCTGGGAATGTTTTGCTTGATTACATTGTAAATAATAAATGCGAAATTGCTGTAAAACAAGGCATTGAATGTACTGTAAAAATTGAAGTTCCTTATAAATTTCCTTTCTCGGATGGTGATATCTTTATTATTCTTGGAAACGCTTTAGATAATGCAATTGAGGGCGCTTTGAAGTGTGTATCTAGGCGATATATTCATATTAAGATTATTTATCGAAAAGAAAATCTATTTATAAAAATATCAAATTCATTTGATGGAAAGGTAAAAAAACTGGTGCTGATTGGCCAGACCAGAGAAAAAATCGCTGAGACAGCAGATGCCTGTGGTTTCCATGACTATGTATTTGCAGATAGTCTTAATTGAAAAATCAGTGAATAAATACAATGGTTTATTGAACTTTGATATAGATGAGGAAAACTTTACGCTAACAGTTTTGTTGTATTCATAAAATGTATATGGGGGTATTGCAAATCTATGAAAATATTGCTCATAAGTGAAAGTAGTACGGAAGATGATATTTATCGCATGATAAATCAGATTATAAAAATAGATAAAATTATTGAAACCCATGATATTAGCGAAGAACTGTCATATATAACAGATATTCAATATGATATTATAATTATAAATTATGATAAAGTGCGAATCCGAAATGGAGATTTTAAGATGATATTTGATATACGCTGTAAGACTCAGGCTCCATTGTTGGTTATTCTGGAAGGATGTGAAATACGGGATAAACTGCATGTACTGAATATGAAAGCAGATGACTACATTGAAAAACCAATAAACATAGATGAGTTGGAAGAAAAGATGTTACAATTATTACATAAATTGTCATAAAACATACGATTTAGAATGTGAATTGAACCGATTAAATTATATAGATGTATTACTAAAGAGCTAAAGAAGGAGTAAGCTCCTTCTTTTTTTATGGATTTCATGCTTATGTGTTGATAATAGTTTTTGGTGTAGTGCGACTATAAAAGTAAAACTATGACGAAATATATATGTCAGAAAATAGTATAAAATCTGAACGGGAAATAAATGAAAAAATGTTACCAGTGGTCACTATACAGATATGTTTTTGATTTATATAATAATAAAGCACACAGGAGGTAATGTGATGTACATTGGAAATCGCGATATAGGCGAGACAATTAGAATATTGCGTACTGAACGTGGGATGTCTCGTGAAGAATTGGCCGAGAGAGTAGGAATCAGCCGTTCTCATTTGAATAAGATAGAGGCCGATATTAAAAGGCCAAGTATCATTACATATCAAAAGATTATGGATGTCCTTGAAGCCGATATATCTATACGTGATGAAGAAAAGACAGAAAAAGGGAAGTTTGTTGCAAAAGCCAAAGATATTTTAATGAGTAAATCAGAGAAAGAAGTAAAATACCTAGTAAAGGTACTGGAGTGTGCTGCAGATAATTTGAATCAAGTTAGTGGTAGTTAGTTTGCCAAAGTATATTAAAATAATGTTTGGAGGCTTGTATATGGAAAAAGCTGTATGAAGATTCGTGGAACTGTACATGGATTATTATAGAATGATCTTGCTTGATTCTATAGTTATCTTCTATAGATAAAAGGGTTTTATCAAAGCCACATTAAAAGTGTGATTAGAATTTGGTTGTTTTCAGTTGAAGCTACAGTATTTTGAGCGGAAGATTTTGCACTGCTAACAATGCTGATTGGGTTGTAGTATATTGGAATGAAAAAGTATAAAATAAAAAAAGAAATGACTGGCGAAAATGAGGGAATTTTTATCATTTTCGCTTTTTTAACGGTTTCAGTAGAATGTTGCGGGTGTTTTGGAAACGGAAGTCGTAATAAAAGAAGATGATGAAATAATACAGAGAAAGTGTGCTGCAAAATTCGTTACATTATGTTGAATAGTACAGAGATGCTTATCATTGTGTATTCCTGGCATAATAGATATTAAAAGTCCTAAAGTAAGCGCTTAAATGGTTCTTTCCGTTATTGGTTGAAATTAATGTATTGAAGTTATATAATATATTCAAAATATATTTACTAGGAAGGTTATCTGTATGGACGAATTTATTAAGTTACTTGACCCAGCCTATGAAC
>OLPO01002092.1_pt1 | contig 12776 bp, 28 predicted proteins | sample 1672831 | NCBI WGS metagenome assembly OLPO01 (sample SAMEA3136728, study PRJEB25190) | human gut metagenome
TGTCAGCTAACTAATTTTTACCGTGCGGGTGTCCAACTTGCACTTGCAATTTGCGTCATTTTTTCGTTTCCTCCAGTTTGTTTAATCTCTCCATCACCATCTGCACGGCCTCGTCCGTCATGGGAGCGCCGCAGTAGCCGCAAAAATTCAAGAAATTATCGGGGCTTTGCTTACCACATTTGGAGCAATACCGGTCATCGTATTCGCACCGCTCGTCAATCGTGATGGTGCGCTGTTCACCCATGTCGTCCACGCCAGTCACCCGGCGGAAGCCTCCCCGGTGCCGATGCTTCGCCACCCACTCTCCCCGCATCCGCTCCACCTGCTCCCGGCTGACGGGGCGGAGGGCGGCAATGGCCATTTTAGCGGCCTCAACCTCTGTCGGCTTATATGTCCAGTACTCAACGATGTTTTTCAGTGACTTAATCGCTTCTTCCCTCGTCATTGGTGGGCCTCCTTTCTCGGTGCCAGAATTCTGTCCATAATCACATCGTAAATGACTTCCCCAATCTCGTCCCTGTCTAACTCGTGGAACGGATATTCTTTGATATGTTTTTCCACACATTCCCGAATAAGCGGACGAGCATTGGCGCACTCTTCGTCCAGAATTGCAACTGCCGGGCTTTCTGTTCTCTCCCATGCGTCCTTCCTACGAAACACCACGTATTTGAGCGTATCGCCCTCAATAGCGTCCCGAATCTTCTTTCTCAACAGCTCTGCGAAATCTCCGTTCCATTGCTCTGCAACGAGAGTAACCACAAATTCATAGGACAGATTCGCAATGACACGCTCAACATCAGATTCCTTCTGAAACTGCCGCCGAAATGCCATTCTAAGCTCGTCTTCCGCGATTTCCTTTATCATTTCCGGCGTAAAATACTCGTCAATATCAATCTCGATTTTCATTCTATCCCCTCCAGCATCTCCATCTCCTCCGCACTCAGGATCGGTGCGCGGGTGTTCCACATTCTTTGTACCATGCTTCTCTGCTGTGCATATCCTGGGTCAATACTAGCCATACAGCTCGTACACACAACCCTCCACCTATATCCGGCAGTATGCAAATATCTTTCATAGACCACATTTTCACTTCCACAAAACGGGCATCGGCAAAGCGCCAAATCTCCGCTTGCTTTAAAATATCCCGTCTCCGTCAGCCGCTTCGCCGTCTCGTGGTCTCCCAGCATTGCGGCACTAATGTCTTTATTCATACATCTCCCTCCTCAATGCCTCACGGCTTCCTCTCTGGTGATGTAGTGATGGATCCCAGGTGCACACTCGTTCCAACAGTTTTCGTCGAAATTTTGCACCTCTACGGTTTCGCCGACGCGATACGCGAAACTTTTGTCATAGTCGCTGCGAACTTCATTCCCGGCGGGATCTCCTTCAAGGGTTGTGATACTAATAACGACGGCCTTGTTGGCACGGCATTTTCTCCCGGTAGCAGACAACCTTTTCGCATCAGCGGGTATTCTCAACTCGACAATTTTCTCATCGGCTTTCTTAAACGCTGTGTATTCACCTTTCTCGGGGCACGTCAGTGGGCAAAATAGATTTCGTGCAGATTCTATGTGTTGTACCCCGCTCAGGTCGGCCCAGCGCGGGTCGGCCATTTCTCCTCCATTCTCATCATTCAGCCACATCCTGTGTTTTTCGAGGGTGGTTTCCAGGTCGATGTTGTTCATTCTTAGTCCTCCTTTGCCTTTCCAAGCAGGCCATCAATTTTCCGTTTCGCCCATCCGGTTTCCTGGCCCATTTTGTTCAGGGCCTCATGGTAGACACGGACCTTGTTTTCGAGCCGCTTGATCTCCGTTTTCAGCTCCGTGATTTGGTCTATATATCCATTCCGGCACCTTGTGCATTGCCGCTTTTGGGCCGGGGTGAGTTCGTCATACAGCATTTGATGCCTCCCCGTATTCGCACCCATCATCCTTCCTTGTCACATCATCCAACCTCGGAGACGCGCAGCAATCACACCGATGGATCTCCACCCCCGTCTCCGGGTCAATGTCCGGCTCCCAGTGTGTGCAGTATTTACAGGTCATTTTCGTCTTCCTCCAACTCATCCAGTTTGCCAGACAGAACTAGGGCTACGGCTTCGCAGAGGATGCCCATTTTGATGCGGGGCAGCTCGTCCCAGTCGATGTCCTTACCGCGTTTTCTTTGCCCCGCTGTTTTCTGGGTCGTGGCTTTAACCCATTGGTAGACAAAATCTTTCAGTAGTGGAATATTCGCGTTTGTCCCTCCCCGTTGTAGTGTAGCCCACATCGAAAAATCTTCTAGGGGGGTTGGGTCAAATCTACCTGTTTTGGGGTCATATAGATCCATCTGCTTCCTCCAGTTCTGCAACAAGTGCTCTTAGGTTCCCCCTTGCGGTCTCCAGGTTGTTAATAACCTCAATTAGGTATACGATATATTCTCCATCACTCCGAAATGCCTCCCTGGGTGACAAGCTCTCTCTTAGGATGTCTGCCACTTTAGGATCTTTTTGGGGATCGTTATCCTCGTAGGTAGCAAGCGCTTCTCGAATCATACTCCCAGACAATCCGCTTTCGTCCTCCAATAACTCCGGTATCCACTGAGGATTCCCCTCACCGTCTCTGTATGTGAGCCGCTTTTTCATCGGAATCCCTCCATCCTCACGTTTTCCATTTTTCTTGTATCTGCTTCTTTGACATCAATATAGACGATATCTCCATATTTGTTTTCGAGATCATATGCCAGCGTTTCTTTTACGCCTATCATGTCAATGTAACCTCTTGGACGCATTCGCACTGTAACAATCAGGTCCATTCGTGCCTCCTTTCTGGGTTCTCATTCATATCGCCAAATTTCTACCCCGATTTTTCCCTCATCCCAAAACTCGTGGGATACTCGCTTGAGCCATCGCCTATTATCGTCAGGCAGTATGTACCCCTTCATAGCATCAACGAACGCCTTTCCCATAACTGCGTGATTATCTACATCGAGGCGATCGTCCCAAAAGAATCTCACGTCCACAGGATAGGAAACAAATTGCTTCCTGATTTTTGCCCTACGCATACAGGTCAATGCAATCTGGTGTAATTCATCAGCATCCCTTTTCCTGGCCTGATAGTGTTTCCCGCTGTAATAGGCGTTCACTCCGAAACGCTTATTCCACGCGGTCATCCCTCTCTTGGTGGTCGGGTACGGAATTTCAAACCTTGCCACCAGAACGCCATGTGAGGCCACCTTGCTTTCACAGTGACATACTTTCCCTTGTTTAGGTCCTTGTGGCCCTCCTTGCGCGTCCTTCGGCTCCCTGTCTATTCTCTGGGTATGTACTCGCTTCACGCTTTCACTTTTCCCCCAATCCTAGAGCCCTTTTCATGGGGCCGTAGTCTCTCCTGATGGTATCCTGTCGCCGATCCGGGCCTCGCACCTCCAGGGGGAAGCATCTCTCCAGGATGCGATTGAAAACCCGCTGCTCGGCAATATCTCTCGGGTGCAGCAAATCATTTCCAGAGAGGTTTGTCGTGATGATCATCGGAAGCCCCGCACGATACCGGGCGTCGATGATGTTATACACGACCTCGGTCATGTACGACGTGCTTCGCTCCGCCCCGAGATCATCCAGGACAATGAGGTCATAGGCGTTCAGGCTGTCCAAGTACTCCTGTTTGTCGAACGTCCCGCTTAGGGTGTTTGCCACCCTGGAAAAATTCGTCATGAGGCATGGCCTACCCTGGTCGATCAGGGCATTTACTACGCAGGCTGCAGCAAACGTCTTTCCAGTCCCACACGGGCCAAACAGCACCAGTCCCTTTCCCTCGCTCTTAAAATCACGGAACTTCTCGACATACCGTTCCATTGCTTTTTTGGTCCTCGGGTCCCTGCCGTCATCCGTGTCAAACGTCAGCTTTTGCATATCGCTTTCCGGGAACCCCGCTTGCCGATATATAGCTATCCGCTGGCGAAGCTCCTGGGCCTTGCGCTCAGCCTTCTCGGCCTCATAAGCGTCCTCGGCACACCGGCACATACATGCCACGACAACCTCCCGGCCAAACAGCCGGATTTTTACTTGCTTGGGGGTGTTGCACTTCCCGCAGATCAGGATGCCGTTTTCCTCGTAGTCTCCAGGTCTGCGTGGGTTAGCTCTCTCAGCCCTCACGCTCACGTCTGAGAGCACTTTCGTCATATCCATGTGTTTACCCTCCCCTCAGTCCAAAAAGCCGTCTGGCAAATCCTCCCACACCGTGGGCTGCCTTGAGCTTCTATCCCCAGGACCAGAACCTCGTGATACCCTGGCGACCTGGGCATGATCGTCATAATTCCCAGAGAGAATTTTTGCCATGTTGGCGTCCTTGATGATCCAGTCAAACGAGGCTGTCCAATTCCGATCGTTCGCCCCCTTGAGGAATGAGCTGGCCTCAGCTCTGCGGAATATCTCCTGGAATTGCTCCAGGGTATACCCGGCAACAAACCGGGCCTTGATGGCTTTCTTCCTGGCGTCGGATAGGATCGTGCATCTAGGCAGGGAAACACAGGTGTCGTTGTAAAGGCTTTGAATCTCGGCATACGGGATTCTCATTTGGGGAGGGGCAGGCCGCGAAGCAGCCGTTTCGGTCTCCTCGTCTCGGGGTTCCCCCCCATACCCCCCTTTACCCTTACCTCCCCTGTCTTTATCCTGACTTAACCTAACCTTACCTAACCTGGGGCAGTCAGGTGTCAGGCAAGTGTCGGGCAGTTGACTGACATTTTCTTGTGGGTGACTGTCGCTCTCCGCTACCTGGCAGACAGGTTCGAGCATATACTCACCATTTTTTGACATGGAAAGCTGATCCCGTTCCTCGGCAAACGAGGTGTTTTTTTTGCGGTCTCCCCGGATGTAATTGTGCACGTCCCAATGCCGAATGACGCAAACTCCAGAATCGAACCAGATCAGGAAACCCTTGGCAATCAATAGCTTGAGATCATCCTCAGAGGCCCCCAGCATCTTCCTGATGTTCTTGGCATTGTTCAGGAAACCCTCATCGTCGGCCCTCATTGCGAGATGGAAATAGAGGGACTGAGATGACAAGGGCAGATCAAGGAAAAGGTCGCTGTCGATAACGGTCTTTGAAAACATACGTCTGTTTGCCATCTCAATCCCTCCATATATCAGCCGAAGATGCCGTCGATATCTTCGTCCCCATCATACTGGGTAAATCCATCCGGGGCGGCAGGTTTATTGTCGAAGGTGAAATATACCTTTGCCGCGGAGATCTTGAACGACTTCCGTTCTACCCCTTCTTTGTCAGTGTACTTCCCTGTCTGGATTCGGCCCTCGACAGTCACCATCTGGCCCTTGCTTACATGGCTGCACACCAGCTCTGCGGTTTTACCCCAGACAGTGCAGTCGATGAAGTCCGTGGGCCGCTCCCCGGACTTGTCTTTGAAATCTCGCTCTACGGCAAGGGAAAAGTTGGTGAGAGCGTTGCCATTGTCGGTGTGCTTCAGCTCAGGATCACGAGTGATGCGACCCTGGATGATGGACGAATTGAGCATTATTCATTCACCCCCTCGCCGAAAAAATCACGGATGGCGTCATCCTGGTCAGTAATATCCTGAGGGATTTCCTGGGGAGGATCAACCTGCACAGGCTCAGGCTCCACAGCATCGACGGGGGCGAATGTATCAGCCGTGGGTACCACCCCCATCTCCTCGGCATCATAGGGGGCCTGGAGATCCTCGGGGAACGCTTCGCGGAGCGCCTGAACGAGGGCGACCTTGCGGATCATCGTCCCGGTTTTTGCTGCCCAGTTAGACATAGGCTTCCCATCCCGCCCCTTGAGGCAATACTCGTCGAAGGAAACCGTGTTCTCAACAGGCTGCGCATAGCCCTTGATGTAGACCTTTGCCCAACCCCCAACAATCTGCTCGTTGTCCAGGGATAGGGACCCAATGCGCTCCTCGAGAGTTCCGTCCTCCTTAAGGACCACAACGCCAGCCTGTTGCCCGGCGTAAGCAGGGTTGCGCATGGCCCGCTTGGTCATCACGTTCTTGCCAACAACCATAGTAGCGGGGTTGTTCCCGTACTTGATGAGGTACGCCTCCTTGAGGAACGGATTGAGGTGCTGGAACCGGCAGAGGTTCAAAAACATGACAACCTCTTGATCCGTAACGGCCCCGTTCCCGTTGACGAGATACTTGCGGATAATTGCGGGGGACAGCTTTACAACCTCGTCCCCGCACTTAAATTCGACAACCTTATTGTTTCCGTCCTGCTTTTTCAGCGTGTTTGCTACCATCGTTTCTCCTCCCAAATTAAACCCGATATGCCTTAATGCTATGCTCCCGCATGAACGCCCCCAAGGCCCGAAGTTGTTCCTCGGTCACCTCAATACGGAATGTTACTGACAGCATTTTGGGTGCGCTGTGAGCCTCTTCCTCCAACGGGGGTACATCTCTACCCTGGGTAGGCACGAAGTCGCCTCCTGCGCCATGCTGAGGCTCATGGACTGGCTTCTCACTCTCTGCCTTTTCTCTCATGCGCTCGATTTGGTCCTTTTCGGCCATAGCCTCGGAAAGGTCAAAATTGCGCAGAAACGCAGCCTTGACAGCGGCCGCTAAATCAGGCTCAAGCTCCATGTTATTGATGGCGAACAGCCCTGAATTGATGCGGTCAATCTTAGTCCCAAGAGCCTCACTGATTTGAGAATCGGAGGCGGTACGGTTCAGCCATTCGGCCTCATGCAGCCGGTCATAAGGATGTTCGCGGCCTTTTTCCTGCCGGTCTTAATCCTCCAGAGGTCCACGTTGGACATATAAGGATTGAGACCCAGCACAGCACTGGCCTCAGAGGCCCCCAGCCCAGAAACTCGCGCCTCGAGCCATTCTTTTTCGCTGAATATCCCGTTTCCAGGGTCGAATACTTTAACCAACAGACGATCCCCGCTTTCTTTCGGAGTGTGTTGTAAAGTTTTCCGCCATTTCCAAATTGAGAAGATCATCCCACCCAAGCTGGATAATATGAGTGCTCAGTTCCCCTGTGTTTTCCCTACGGGTAAAACGGAGCTTGGGATTGCCGGTGATGTCAGTAAAGATCTCAGCAACATATCCATCCCCACCAGCATCCCATCGGAGCTTGTAGCTTGGCGTCCCGCGAGTAGGCCCTGGGGTTTTGATGAGCTTTGCAGCTCCGTAGGTGGGTAGGTGCACCTTAAAGCTCCCAGCCAGATTTTCGGCCTCTCGGATACACAGCATGAAGAAATTTTGTTTGTTTGGCTTTAGCCGCATCATACAAGGCCAACCCCCTTGAGGATGCACACAAGCACACCCAGACCAATCACCCCCAGAATCATGCTCATAGCCCGGATATGGTCCATCCGCATGGCCTTTTCTTCCAGTTCTATGGCTTCTCTGGCTTCTCGCAGCAGCTTAGCCCGGGTATAGTTCCAGTTGACGACCCGCACGAAGGGAGAGGTAACGTCCTCACTCCCGGGGAATTTCACGATCTTGTTGTCCTTCATGTTCATTTCTCCTTTGTTTTCCCTTCATCTGCCACTCGCATTTAGGGCAGACGTACTTTTTCACGTTTGGATCTAGGACGGACACATTCCAGCGATTCCCGCATACAGAGCACACTCTGTATCTTGGGTTTCTCACTGTCACGAGGCACCAGCCCCACTGCCAATGCTATTGGCAATCGCGAACACCTCGTCCAGGGTCTTGCCAGTGTACGCGGCCAGCTGGGGCGGGGAAATAAAATAGGTCCATCGTCCGGACGGCATTTGCATAGCATAGCCGATGGGAAGAAGCTCCCGCTTCATGCCCTCTCGAACAAAGAGGGTAGACTTCCCCATGACCTTTGCAGCCCCTTGGATGTTGATACAGTCATCCCTCCGACATCTCATAGTCATACCCCCCTTCTTCATCATCCAGGCAGAAGCCGGGTTCGTTCATCATCTCAAGGGTAATTCCGGCATCTACCAGCCGCTGCCCCTTTCTCTCCAAGGTCCGGAGATTGTACATAAGCTGCCGCCGCTTATAGCGGATCTGCTCTTCCTTCCGGCCCAGAGCTACAAGCGGGGAGTTCCGCAGCCGCTCAATCTCAATTTCGACCTCTCTGTCAGTCAGCGTTTTCCTCATCATTGACCCTCCGTTTTGACTTAGACTTTTTTAGGCTCTTTATTGCGAATTTTGGTTTCCTGTGGTATTCTTCTTGGTGAAAAGACTTTCTACGGTGCTATCTAAGGATTTGGCAATCTGGATGGCAATAGAAGCACTCGGCTCTCTTTTCCCGTATTCATATAGCTGATACGAGATTACAGAGACACCACTTTCTTTTGCGACCTGGGCTTGTGTCTTGCCGGACTTCTCTCGGGCCGCACGTAAGCGCATGTTCATTCGTCCCTCACTTTCCCGCACTAACATTTGTTAGCTTTGTGGCATCATCATAGCACAAACAAATGTTAGTGTCAATCTGTTTTAGGTGCTGCTATGAAATTTTCTTCTCGTCTTGTGTCCCTGAGAAAATCTAGGGGGCTAACACAAAAAAACATCGCGGATGCCCTGGGATTCAGTACAGTGGCTATACAAAATTACGAATCAGAGCGTAGGAAGCCAACCTTCGATGCCTTAATTTCGATAGCCGACTACTTCAACGTTTCCCTGGACTACCTCGTCGGTCGCTCGGATGACCCAGAAAGGCACTGACTGCCGTGCAGGAAAAAATGGTTTACCACGTTAAACACGAAGGTTAAAAAAATACGCTGGTAATAGGCTTACCAAGAGCGTCCGCAAGTTTTACAAGAGTATCAGTCTTGATGCAGTCGTATTTCTGGTTCTCGATAAACGAGATGGTTACACGAGAAACCCCAGACTTATCAGCCAATTCCTGCTGAGTAAGGCCGATTTCCTCTCGCATCTCTCTCAATCTGTTTTCCGTTGTCTCCACCTCCCTTCTGTTAAGCTCTTAACGCAAAAGTAGTTTAACACGTTTAACTCCGTATGTCAACCCAATTAAACAAAATACTTGCGTTTTTGTTTTCCATGTTGTATAATGCACTTAACAGAACAAAGGAGGGAGGCATTGCAATGACGTTGGGAGACGCAATTTCTGCGTTCAGGAAGGAACACGGGATGTCAATGGATGGTTTTTCGGAGGCGTCCGGTATCAGCAAGGCATATATATCCATGTTGGAGAAAAACCAGACACAACGAGGGACCCCACCAACCCCGTCTATAGATATTTACAGGAACGCAGCTAAGGGCATGGGGATTAGCCTTGAAACCCTAATTAGAATGGTTGATGACGTTATCTCTATGGGCCAACAAGACAGCCTGGATATTATCCCACCTGGATTCTCCCATCCCCCTGAGACATACAGGGTGCCTAGGCTTGGTACTATAGCCTGCGGTGAACCCATCCTGGCAGAGGAAAATATAGAAGGGTATGAGGATGTCCCCTCGAATATCCATTGCGATTTCACGCTCCGTTGCAAAGGCGACAGCATGATAAACGCCAGGATATTTGATGGTGATATAGTCTATATCCGGCAGCAGGACGAAGTAGAGAGTGGGGAGATTGCTGCCGTCTTAATTGACGGAACCGAGGCCACCTTGAAGAGGGTCCGCATTTTCGAGGATCACATCATCCTCGAGCCGGAAAACCCCATGTATAAGCCTCTAGTATTTTGGGGCGAGGAAATGAACCGGGTTCGGATCATCGGGAAAGCGACGCACTTTATGAGCGAGGTTGTATAATGTCCCCTATCCGCCAGGTGGCGGAAAAAATAAAAAATCTAGGAGGAAACAAAAAATGAAAAAGAGAGTGTTGGCCCTGATGCTCGGGGCAATCCTGGCGCTGAGCCTGTGCGCTTGTAGCGGAGATACCACCACTACAGAGGACACAGCAGATGCCACTACTACCGAGCAGGCAGAGGAATCCCCGCAGACCGAAGAGCCAGCAGAGGATGTGCCCCAGGAATACCAAAACGCTCTGAAAAAGGCTGAACAATACAATAGTTGGGCCCACATGTCCAAAGCTGGGTTGTATGATCAGCTTACGTCAGAGTATGGAGAGCAATTCTCCGCAGAAGCTGCACAGTATGCAATTGACAACCTGGATGCAGACTATAAGGCAAACGCCCTTGAGAAAGCAAAAACCTATTACATCGACATGAGCATGTCGAAGGATGCCGTATATGACCAGCTTGTATCTGAATATGGCGAACAGTTTACCGAGGAAGAAGCCCAGTACGCTATTGATAATCTCGAATAAACTAAAAAATCCCCCCAGGCCAAAACGGTCTGGGGGGATATGAATAAGAAGTTGTTACGATCCCCATTATTTTATGTATTTCAAAAGTTGAATCAGATAGTCACCACTCAGCCCTGATTCGTCTCTATCTAACATACGTTTATCGAATTCGCAAAAACCATATCTAGAGTAAAACTCTAACAGCTTTGGCTTATCCTCACATTCTAGATAAACAAACCTTCCGCCAAGATCATATTGTATAGCCCCTATTTTTTCACACGCCATGCCTAAGAGTTCCTCACCAGAAATTAGATTCGAACAATTATCGGCATAGTTTTTTCCTAGTTGTGCAATGAGTGGTGCTGATAAGTAGAACGCCTTTATATTTCTGTCATACGTGGCAAATCTTTTAATTCTCTGCCGGGTTTTCCCACGCACAGCATCCGCTTTAATTATGATGTACTTGTTTGCCAGAGTAAAATACCCGGAAATAATGGGCTCATCTTTGAAAGATGCATACACAAGATGTGTTTGTGCTAACCCTTGCTTGGAGAATTCTATTGCCTTTGCTTTTAAAAATGATTCCACGTCTAAATTCAGTGGACAAGAAAACTTGGAGAGTTCCGATTTAACCCGGTCCTCTCCAAGGCTTTGGATCATAAGCTGTAAATTAACGATTTTGTATCCCTGCATTTTCTTCTTCCTTGCTGCCGAAAATTTTCTCTATGTCTTCTTTTGATGCATAGGAATAAGATCTTTGGTAATGAACGTCCTTCGAAGATTTCCCGCTTGCATTTTCGAGGGCGTTAACCAGGGACAACGCACTTTTTCTCTTTTTTATATGAATCGTCTTTAAAATACTTTTTGTTGCCATAACAATAACCTCCCTCTCATCAAGACGTTAAAGTCTGCACTTATACCCCGCACGCGGACAAGCGGCCGTCGCAAGTAAGTTGCACTTTTATACCCCGCTGGCAACAGGCGGCAAATAGAGCCAAAGAAAGGATGGATGATATAAAATCATACTTTCTTCGCTCTGTGCTATTAGTATAGCTTGAAAGAGGGAAAAAAGATACCATCATTTTGAACCAAAATAGGAGTTGGTTTTTAGCGTTTCCAAATAATCAAAAGTCCCCCGGGTGTTGCGGATCACCCAGGGGGAGGGGTATGGACACAAAGACAGCAAATACGAAGTGAAAAGGGGGTGTGTGAAAGTACACGCAAGGAGGATACACTGCCTTTGTACCTCCACTTTACGATAATGAAGGAGGTTCGTCAATATGGAAAAGACATCCAGAAAAAGAAAGCGCCGTATGCGCCTCCCCCCGGGAATGGGAAGTGTCCACAAAATCGGAGACGGGAAGAACCGTCGTAAGCCCTGGCGAGCTAGAGTGCAGGGGCCTGTAGAGTTCGACGAGAAAGCTGGAACAGCCACGCAGAAATATATCACCATTGGTTACTATGAAACTGAGGAACAGGCTATAGAGGCACTTATCGAATATCGGAAAAACCCATATTCCCTAGAGGCCAGCAAGGCCACGTTCAGGGACGTGTATGAGGCTTGGAGCGAGAGGAAGTATCCTGCCACCTCCACGGAAAATGAGAGGGGCTACAGATGGGCCTACGAGCAGTCAAAGGCATTGCATCATAGACGGATGCGTGACCTTAGAGCGGCAGACTTCGAAATGGTCATGTTGGGGGTGAAAGTAGGCTTCTCGATGCAGAACCGCCTCCGCACTCTTTGGAGCCAGATGTACAAGTACGCCATGGAAAATGATATAGTAGAAAAAAACTATGCCCAGTTCGTCACAACGAAAGATAAAGAGCCTGAATCTACCAGAACAGCCATAGCCAGAGAGGATATCGAGAAGCTATGGAAGGAAACCGACGAAGGAGACCGAGATGCCAAACTAGCCCTGATCTTTATTTATACTGGGATGCGGGCCACCGAGTTATTAGAGATGAAAAAGGAATCCGTGGACCTGACTGGAAGAATGATGGTCGGAGGGAAAAAGACCGAAGCAGGAAAAAATAGGCGTATCCCTATACACAATGCAATACTTCCATTCGTCCGTGAGCTCATGGCGACGGATGGACCGTGGTTGGTTCCAAGGGAAAAGGGCAGTGCCAATAAACCAATGGCGTATTCAACCTGGCGGCACATCCACTGGGACCGCCTCATGGGGCAGATAGGCGCAACCTATACCACCCATTACACCCGTCACACATTCACCACAATGATGAAAGAGGCCGAGGTTGCAGATGATATTATCAAGGTCATACTAGGGCATAGTACGAAGGACATAACGGCAAGATACACGCACTACTCGGATGATTTGCTCCTGGAATCCATAGACAAGCTCCCAGGACGGGAAGAATAGACGTGTGTATTTTGTGTGTACTTTGTGTGGACAAGGGACATGAATTTGTCAGTTTTGACTAGCTCAATTTGTTCTAAAAATACATGAAAAGCGGAGGAAAACCAAACTTTCCTCCGCCTTTTTGCGTTCTGCTTTGAATTGGCCTTTTTAGTCAAGACCGTCAGAAACCTTGATATTATTGGGCTTTTAGG
>OLPO01002096.1_pt1 | contig 12760 bp, 10 predicted proteins | sample 1672831 | NCBI WGS metagenome assembly OLPO01 (sample SAMEA3136728, study PRJEB25190) | human gut metagenome
AGGGCTCGTCGGTAACGTGTACGTTGATGAACCAATATGCCTTGGCGCGCTTGGGATGTTTGTCCAGGATGGAATAGAGCACGTCGCGGTCGAGTGTAAGCGGATCGGGGCTGTTGGTGAGGAACACCAGATTGTCGGCGAGTACGGGGTAGGTCTCGTCGTTGCGCAGGCGGTTGAGCTGGTCAATGTACTTGGAGACGGGCAGCAGAATCGTCTGCGTGCGCTCGATGGCGGTACCGCGACGCCACACATACATAAGTCCGAACAGCAGTGCGGCCAGGAAGATCATGACGTAGCCGCCGTCAAAGAACATGGTGAGGCACGAGGCGAAGAAGCATAGCTCAATGGCACCAAAGAGCAGGGCGAAGACGCAGGCACCCAGCTTGTGCTTGAGGATGCCGGCGATGTAGCTCGTCAAAAGCGTCGTGGTCATGAGCATGGTCACGGTAATCGCGAGGCCGTAGGCGCTCTCCATGCGCTCGGAGTTTTGGAACAGCAGCACGATGAAGATGCAGCCGACCCACATGATGTTGTTGACGAGCGGAATGTAGAGCTGGCCCTTGGTGTCGCTGGGGTAGTGGATGCGCAGATGCGGCATAAGGTTGAGACGGGTTGCCTCGGATACCAGCGAGAACGAGCCGGTGATGAGCGCCTGCGAGGCGATGATGGCCGCCACGGCCGAAAGCACGATGGCAAAGGGGCGCAGGGGCTCGGGGAGCATCATATAGAACGGGTTGACGATGTCCATCGCGAGCATCTGGGGATTGGAGTTGTTGGCGAGCAGCCAAGCGCCTTGACCCAGATAGTTGAGGATAAGGGCCGCCTTAACAAACGGCCAGGATGCATAGATGTTGGCCTTGCCCACGTGGCCCATGTCCGAATAGAGCGCCTCGGCACCGGTTGTCGATAGGAAGACAAAGCCGAGCACCATGATGCCCGAGTGGTTGATGGGCGAGAACAGGAACATGATGCCGCGGATGGGGTTGAGCGCGCGCAGGATGGACAGGTTGCCGAGCATGTTGAACAGGCCGGCGCCTGCCAGGAACAGGAACCACAGCGTCATGAGCGGGCCGAACAGCTTACCGATTGACGAGGTGCCGGCGCGCTGCATGGCAAATAGGCCGCAGATAATGATGATGGTAATAATGATGACGTTGGTTTGCCCGTCACCCAATAGCGCGTGGCCCCACTCGATGGTGCGCAGGCCCTCAATGGCTGTGGTGACCGTGACCGCGGGGGTGAGGATGCCGTCGGCGAGCAGCGCCGCGCCGCCGATCATAGCGGGGAGAATCAGCCACGGTGCCACCTTGCGCACGAGACTGAACAGGGCGAAGATGCCGCCTTCGTTATGGTTGTCGGCCTTCATGGCGATTACAACGTACTTGACCGTGGTCACGAGTGTCATGGTCCAGATGACGAGCGAAAGCGCGCCCAGAATCATGTCCTCGCTGACGGTGCCGATGCCGCCGTTGTTGGCGACGATTGATTTCATGGTGTACATGGGGCTCGTGCCGATGTCACCGTAGACGACGCCGAGCGTTACGAGCAGCATGCCAGCGGAGAGGGGAATGGCTCCATGCCCGCCTTGACTACGCTGGTCTTGGAGGCTTGCCTCCGGCTTGTTGTGTGCCACGTGGACTCCCTTGGACATCTGGCCTCTGCCACGAGCAGTAGACCTTTATGCCATCTTTATACATACAAGAGCAGTTTGGCACATCGGGGTGTTTTAGACAATAATCCCCATCTGGGGATTATTCATATACGCAGGTAGTATTTCAGAGCAGGGGCTATTAAGCACGTGCTGTCTGGGCGATGCCGGCCTTGGCGTTTGTGCGTTTGCCGGCGAGTTCGCAAAAAATCGCGCCGCCGATGATAAGTGTGGCACCCATCAGGCGGACCGGTGTTATGGCTTCACCTAAAAGGATGGCGGAAAACACGACGGCCGAAAGCGGCTCGAGGTAGCCGACGACCGCGACGGTCTGGACGGGCAGCTTGGCGACGGCACTAAAATAAAGCAGGCAACCGATGCCGGTGTTGACGACGCCGAGCATAGCGACGGCGCGCCAATCGATGCCGGCGGCAATGCTGGGGGAGAGGAACGAGGGGGCACCTTGCGTGAAGAGCGTAAGGACCAGCGCGGTCACAAAGGCGGCGCTCACCTGGAGCGTGGAGTTCTCGAGACCTTCGATATGTGGCGCACCCTTGCTGGCGATGACCATCAATGCATAGCAGAAGGCCGAGGCGATGCCGCACACGATGCCTGCGATGGGCATATTGCCGCCGAGGCCTTGGGCCGCGATGAGGAAGGCGCCGCAGGCGACAGCTATGAAGCCGGCGATTTTGCCGCCGGTCAGCTTCTCGCCAAAAATGAGCGGGGAGAGGGCCATAACGATGATGGGGCCGCAGTAGTACAGCAGCGAGGATACGCCGACGCCGATCGTCTGGTAGGCACGGAACAGAAAAATCCAGCTGGCACCCAGCGCGGCTCCCGAGAGAAGGAGTGCTGCGGCTTCGCGGGGACGAGATGGCGCCTGCAGTTTATGGTGTTGGGTGATGGCGAGGATGGTGACAAGCGAGAGGGCGCCCAAAAACGTGCGCAGGAGCACGATATCGGAGCTCGGCAGCGCGATGGCGGCGGCGATGATGCCGTTAGAGCCAAACAATAGCAATGCTGCTAAGTACGTAAACAGTCCGTTGTTCATGCGCTGACATCCCCCTCTATATCCGAGCATGTTCACTATGGGTGAACTGGCCTTAGAAGAAAAGCGAATATAATGCATGGATAACATGACAAAAACTCATGCAAAGGTGGAGGGGTGCCGTGGAAACGAATATTCAAAAGATGCAAGTGCTGCTCGAGACGGTGCGTGCCGGCAGCTTTACGCGTGCTGCAGAGCGGCTGAGCTATTCGCAGTCGGGCGTGAGCCGCATGGTGGGCGACCTTGAGGCAGACTGGGGTTTTAAGGTGCTTGATCGCAGCCGCGAGGGCGTGGTGCTTTCTGCCGACGGGCGGCAGGTCATGCCGGCAGTCGAGGCGTTATGCGAAGAGTTTGGCCGCCTGCAGCGACGTGTGGACGAGATGCGAGGGCTCATGCGTGGCAAGGTCTGTATCGGTACGTTTTCGAGCGTGGCGACCCATGTACTGCCGCCGGTGATCGCGCGGTTTCGCGCCGATTACCCGGATGTCGATTACGAGCTGCTGATGGGTGATTACTCCGAGATTGAGCAATGGGTGGCGGAGGGCCGCTGCGACCTGGGCTTTATTCCGCGCGAGCCACGCGGCGCCGGCATGGCGTCGCGGCCGTTGGTACAAGACGAGCTGATGGCCGTGGTGCCAGCGGGCTCCTCGCTTGCCACCGCGGAGGTCGTTTCCCTTGCCGATTTGGCCAACGAGCAGTTTATTCTGCTGGAACGCGGTAGCGACGACGAGATTACGCCGCTGTTCCGTCGGGCGGGGCTGACGGTGCGCTCCAAGCTGTCGACCTGGGATGACTATGCGATTATGGCCATGGTCGAGGACGGCCTGGGCGTGAGCATTCTTCCCGCGCTCATCTTGCGCCGCTGCCAGTTCGATGTTGCCGTGCGCCCGCTCGAGGGACATCCTCATCGGCAGATCAACGCCATATACCGCACCGCCGACGTTTCGCTCGCGGCGGCTCGTTTCCTCGAATATCTCTAAAAGCGCGTGCCCGTTGTCCACCTCGGGACGATTCTCGGGGTTCGGTACATTTTCTTGTGAAATTGAACTTCCAGATAATGCGCCGCGCTATACTGCTTGCTAAATTGAACCTTGGTTCAATTCGTGTTCTATAAATTGAACTTTGCCAGCAAGGAGGTTCCTGTGGCCCAAGAGACGTTTAGCGATCGCCTGCGACAGACCATGTCCGATCGCGACGTTCGCCAGTCGGACGTAATCCGCGCATCGGAGATGCTCGGCAAAAAACTCGGCAAGAGTCAGATGAGCCAATATGTGAGTGGCAAGACGATTCCGCGGCGCGATGTGGCAGAGCTGCTCGCCCGCATTTTGGAGGTCGATGTTTCCTGGCTGCTTGCCGGTGACGCCGATCAAGGCGAGACATCATCGCCTCGCAACGATTCCAAGCCCGAACCCCATCCCTCAGCTCAAATTCCAAGGAGCACCACCATGCGTACTTTTTCTAAATCCACCAAGCTTGATAACGTCCTGTATGACGTGCGCGGTCCCGTCGTCGACGAGGCTGCCCGCATGGAGGACGAGGGCGAGCGCATCCTCAAGCTCAATATCGGCAATCCGGCGCCCTTCGGTTTCCGCACGCCCGATGAGGTCATTAAGGATATGCGCCAGCAGCTGCCCGACTGCGAAGGCTATTCCAACTCGCGCGGCCTGTTTTCTGCGCGCAAGGCGATCATGCAGTATTCGCAGATCAAAGGCCTGCCCAATGTTCAGATGGAGCACATCTACACGGGCAACGGCGTGTCCGAACTCATTCAGCTTTCGATGAACGCGCTGCTCGACAATGGCGACGAGATTCTGATCCCCAGCCCCGACTATCCGCTCTGGACGGCGTGCGCGACCCTTGCCGGCGGTCATCCCGTGCACTATCTGTGCGATGAGCAGGCGGATTGGTATCCCGACCTGGAGGATATGGAGTCCAAGATCACGAGCGCGACCAAGGCCCTCGTCATCATCAACCCCAACAACCCCACGGGCTCGGTCTACCCGCGCGAGGTACTCGAGGGCATCGTTGAGGTTGCGCGCAGACACCAGCTGATGATCTTTGCCGATGAGATCTACGACCGCCTGTGCATGGACGGCTACGAGCACGTCTCGATTGCCTCGCTCGCTCCCGATCTGCCCTGCGTTACCTTTAGCGGTCTGTCCAAGTCGCATATGATCGCGGGCTACCGTATTGGCTGGATGGTGCTTTCGGGCAACCAGCGCTGCATGAGCGACTTCATCATGGGCATCAACATGCTCTCCAACATGCGCCTGTGCTCCAACGTGCCGGCTCAGTCGATCGTCCAGACGGCGCTCGGCGGCCATCAGTCGGTTAACGACTACATCCGTCCCGGCGGCCGTGTCTACGAGCAGCGCAACTTTGTGTATGAGGCGCTCAACAAGATCGACGGCATCTCGGTGGTCAAGCCGCGCGCGGCGTTCTACATCTTCCCCAAGATGGATGTTAAGAAGTTCAACATCACCGATGACGAGCAGTTTGCCCTCGACCTGCTGCACGAGAAGAAGATTCTGATCACGCGCGGCGGCGGCTTTAACTGGGCCGAGCCCGATCACTTCCGCATCGTGTACCTGCCGCGCATGGAAGTGCTCAAAGAGTCCCTCGAAGACCTCGCCGATTTCTTCGATCACTACCGCCAGGCGTAACGGCAAAGGTAGACTGTAATGAAACGGTCGGCCCGCAACGGATGCGGGCCGACCGTTTTCTGTCTAAGCCCGTGCTGTTAGCGCTTGTCTCGTTGAGCGGGCGAGGTTCGCGTGTGAGCGGTAAGTTCTATTCCAAAATGGAATACAGTGGGCTTAAGCCTGAATTGATGTCCGGGTACCTGCTTTTCTAGAATGTTTTCAACAAGATGAAAGGCGGTTCCAACCAATGATTATCGATGCAAATTCCTACTGGTTCGACGAGCACATCTTTCATGACGAGACGCTCTGCGAACAGTTTTTGGCCGAGGTACCCCGCGCCTATGACACCGAAGGCTATCTGACCATGAATTCCGCCGGCAAACGACAAATCGTGATCGAGATGCCCGCCGGTTCTCCGGGTCTTAACTACATTGAGGGCGACTACACCCTCGAGAAGCGCTTGGCCGATATGGATGAGGCGGGGGTCGACAAGGCGATCCTCAAGCTCCCCGGTTGTCACGAGTGGATGTCGCTCGAGATGTGCCGGCGTTTCAACGACGGTATGGCTGCTGACGCGAAGGCGTCAAGTGGCCGTCTGATTCCGCTTGTCGCTGTGCCGCCCTTTGGCACCAAAGCGAATTTGGAGGAGCTCGATCGCAGGCTCGACGATGGTTTTGCGGGTGTGCAGCTCTGCGCTCACTACGGCAAGCGCTATCTCGACGACCAGGTCTTCTCGAGCTTTTTCGAGCACCTGAACGAACGCCATGTCACCGTTTACGTGCACCATGTTCCCGTGCCGGTCGAGAACGAATCGCTTCTCGCGTACGACAACCTTCGCCGCTCTTATGGCCGCTGCGTCGACCAAACTACGGCGATCGGCCGAGAGATCTTTGGCGATTTCTTTGAGCGCTACCCCAATATCAAGATGGTCCACTCCATGCTCGGCGGCGCATACTTTGCGTTCAAGGAGATGCTGCTGCCTCATGGTCCCAAGCGCCCTGATGCTTCTGGCCGTTTTCAGGTCGATACCGAGACCGTTTCCAGGCGCCTCGAGAACAACATCTATTTCGACATGTCCCATGCTCAGCCTTGGGGCAAGACACTCCTTGCCTGCGCGGTTGACGTGCTGGGTGCAGACCATATTGTTTTTGGCACGAGCTATCCCGTTAAACGCGAGTGGCTCACCGAGGGTGTCGCCTGCGTTCGCGCTGCAAATCTGAGCGATACAGACAGCGACCTTGTGCTTGGCGGTACGGCGCAGCAACTGTACGGTGTCGAGTGAGCGGCAATCAGAGGGGAGTATCTGCCATGGACGAAGGAGAGATGAGGGCTGGGGCCGCTCGTGTGGCCATCGATCTTGGGGACGTGTTGCCGTTCGACGGTTTCGACGAACTCCGTCATGAGGTCTTCGCCCGTGCCCTTATCATCGAGGGGACGGGGCGACGCGCCTGCGTCCTTTCGCTTGAGGTCACCTCGATCGCTCCGGCTCTACTCGCCGATCTGCGTGAGGTTGTTGAGGATGCCGCCAATTGCAGTGGTGCTTATTCTTGGGTGGTTCCTACCCACACGTTTTCCATGCCTCACGTCCGCACTCCCGGGCATCTTGTCGACGATGCTGCCCGCAACCGCAACGAGCGCTATCGCGCAGCGCTCGTCGCTGCCGCCCGCACGGCTGTCGAGCGCGCTGTTGCGGGCATTCGCTCTGCCACGCTCGCCACTGTGGAGGGCGAATGCCCCGTGAACGTTAATCGCGACATTGAGACGCCTGCCGGCTGGTGGTTGGGCTCGAATCCCAGGGGGTTTGCCGACCACACGATGCCCGTACTCGCCATAAGGGATGCCGGGGGCGAGTATGTTGCCGTGCTCGCGACGGCGGACGTTCAGTCCTCCGTGCTCGACGGGTCGCGCGACTCCGAGGGGAGGCACATGGCGAGCGGAGACCTCTTTGGTTTTGCCGCCATGTCACTCGAGCGCGAGCTGGGCGGCGTTGCCCTGTTGCTGCCAGGCGCCGCGGGCGACCAAGGTCCGGCGGAGCGCGCCATGAACGTCATGTTCGATGCGGCCGGCGTTAAGCAGACGGTCGATGCCCATGAAGACGGATACCGCATGCTGCACCAGCAGGGGCAGGCCTTGGGCGATGCTTTGATCGAGGCCGCTCGCATGGCGCGTGAGGATGACGCCACCGGCATCGATGCCCGCACGGTCGACGTTTTTCTGCCCGCTCAGACACGCGCCGATTTTCACTCTTTGGCTCCGCACCAAACGTATGAATTTCATGCCGCTGGCGAGCAGCGCACGAGGGTCTATCTGCTCCGGCTGGGAAACGTCGAGCTTGTCGGCGTACAACCTGAGGTCTCGAGTGCATTCGGCGCCACTGTGCGCGCCGCTCGGTCCGGCTCTGTGTTCTTTGCCACGCTCGTCAACGGCGGACAGAAGTACCTACCGGCTCCCGACGCGTACGAAAAGATCACCTATGAGGCCATGAACTCCGGTTTTGCCGCCGGATCCCATGAGCGCCTCGTCGAAATCATCATTGCCGCCTTGAATGCGGCGTGACACAGAAGGAGAACGTGCATGAACATTGGACACGCGCGCCGCAAAATCACCCCACAGGGCGACATCTACCTGATTGGCTACCGCAATCTTCCCAACCGTCTGGAGCCTGCGGCAGGCGTCCATGACGACGTCTTCGCCAACGCCATCCTCTTCCAGCAAGGCGAACGTGAAGTGTTTCTCTTTAATGCCGATGTCCTCGAGTTCGAGGAAAGCATGGCCGAGGAAGTCAAGACAATGCTCGCCGAGCGCTACGGCATTGACCGTGATTGCGTCCTGCTCTCGGCGACGCACGACCATACTTCAATCGTCGCTTACCACCGCAGCTGGTGGACGGGAAAATTCGACGAGAACTACTACCGCTGGTTCCTCGATACCATTTGCCAATGCTTTGAGGAGTGCCGCGCCAACGCACAGCCCGCGATTTGTCGCTTGGGCAAGCAGGTCATCACCGGTTTCTACGACAACCGCATCATCCCAGGTGAACTCGCCGACAATGAGGTCATTGTCGTATCGTTCTTCGATACCGAAGGCAAGCCATTTGCGGGCTTTGTGAACTGGGCGGTGCATTCCGCTTGCGTCGGACCCGACTGCACGGAGCTCACGAGCGAACTCGCCGGTCTTACCGGCAAAAAGCTCGCTCAGAGTCTTGGTTACTATCCGGCCATGGTCGTCGGTGCTGCTGGCGACTGTAGCGACCGCAATTTTCGTCAGGGACGCGGCATTCCCGAGGTTGAGCGTGTTTCGACCGGTCTTGCCGAGGCGATTTCCCAGATCAAGCTCGATTGCGAGGTCGTTCTTGACCGCATCGAGCCTCAGACGTTCTATCACACCGTTGCCCATGACGACTTTTCACTCACGCTTAAGTGTGCCGTCATCAGTCTGGGCGGCTTGCATCTCTTTGTGTTCCCGAGTGAACTCGGCAGCGACCTGGGCATTCGCATGAAGCGCGAATGTCCGGTCGAGGGAATAGTCTGCGGTTACACCAACGGCTATTTTGAGTATTTCCTTCCGGCACGCGAGTACGGCCTCTCCTTTGAGACCGAGCGTACTCAGATTCCCCAGGGCGAACCGGAACGTCTGTGTGACAAGTTCTGCCAGACGACGAGACTTCTCGGCGCAGCAGCTTCGCGTCTGTAGGCCTGATTGCGTGGCATGGGCCAATGAGGCTCGCTGCCATGTGATCGGTATCTTCCATCTTCTCTGCCGTTCCCCATCCCGGGCGTACGTGCGTCCGCGGATTTCAAAGGGGGAAGCGGGTTCCTTGTCCTCCCACGTCGACTACGGAGGCATGAAATCGATGCTATACCCCGCTCAGAAAAAGGAGAATTCCATGAAATACCAGAAGCTTTGCGATGAAATCATCACAAAGGTCGGTGGTCGAGACAATGTGTTAGACGTGAGCCACTGCATTACGCGTCTCCGCTTCCACCTCAAGGATGAATCGCTCGCCCAGACCAATGAGCTTAAGGCGACGAAGGGCGTCGTTGACGTTATCCAGGCCGGCGGACAGTATCAGGTCGTGATTGGTGCCACTGTCGAGGCCGTCTACAACGACCTTGTTCAGATTGGCGGGTTCGACTCCAAACCCGCGCTCGATATCGATGAAGGCGACGACGTCAAAAAGAGCGATCCATTCTCGCGTCTGCTTGCCATCATCTCCGAGATTCTGCAACCGGTTCTTGGCGTGCTTATGGCCGGTGGCTTTATCAAGTCGATGCTCGCGCTCTGCACGGTTGCCGGTTGGCTTGCCAAGGACAGCAATACGTATGTGACGCTCTCGGCAATCGGAGATTCGGTCTTCTATTACTTTCCGCTAATCATTGGCTGGACGTCGGCCAAGAAGTTCGGACTTAAGCCCGTTATGGGAATGGCGCTCGGTGGTATCCTCGTCTACCCGACGCTCGTTGCCCTTATGGGCGGAGATCCGCTCTACACGCTCGGCGCCGGCACGGTCTTCGAGTCCAATGTCTACGGTGATATTTTTGGCATCCCGCTGATCATGCAGAATTACTCATCGACGATTCTGCCTGCGATCTTTATCGTCTGGATTGCCTCCAAGGTGCACAAGGCCCTTTCTAACGCGCTGCCCGCGCTTGTGAGCTCGTTCTTCTCCAACATCCTGACGCTCCTCATTTGCGGCATCCTTGGCCTGCTTGTGGTCGGTCCGGTCATGACGGTCCTCTCCAACATCGTTGCCCAGATCATCTTGATGCTCATCAACTTCCAGCCCGCCATCGCCGGCTTCGTCATCGGCACGTTCTGGAGCCTGCTCGTCATGTTCGGCCTGCACTGGGGTATCATCCCGCTGTGGTTCCTCGATGTCGCAACCTACGGCTATGACCTCATTAATCCGCTCGTGTATGCAGGCGGTTGTGCCATCGCCGGTACTGTGCTTGGCATGATCATCCGAACCAAGGATTCCGAGGAAAATGCTGCCGTCAACATTCCCGCCCTTGTCTCTTCGATTTTCGGTGTCAACGAGCCTGCGCTTTACGCCATCTTGCTGCCGCGTAAGCGCCTTATGTGGGCAACCTTTATTTCCGCTGGTGTAGGCGGCGCCATCGCCGGCCTCATGGGTGCCAAACTCTATGCCTTCGGTGCCTCCGGCCCGCTCGGTTTCCCGAGCTTTATTAACCCTGCCGGCATCGACATGGGCTTTATCGGCCTTGTCATCTCCGGTGTGGTCGCTTTCGTTCTGGCTCTTGTCGCCGCTATGGTGATCGGTACCAGGAAGGACGAGGGCGGTAAGGCGCTCAACATCTCGGTGGACTAGTCTGTCTGCGCACTTTAACTAAATATGCCTCGGACGGCGACGTGCCGCCCGAGGCATATTTGTGTTTTGTGCCGTTGTCAGCGTGTTTGCGGACACAAGTCTGCGGTTGTGGAGCAGCGGGGATTATGACGGTCGTGCCGCGGTGGAAGACGTACGGTCGCCCTGCAGGAGCTGACGGTAGGGGAGGAAGCCGATGAACGAGACGACCGCCTGCGAGTGCGCGGCGTTTCGCTTGAGGTAGAGCCTGACCTCGGAGGTCGTCGCGGGCTCGAGCGGCACCAGGGCTACCTTTCCGCTGGCGAGCGATTCCGCCGGCTTGCGCATGAGGAATGAGACGCCGGCGCCGCGCGCGACAAGGGAGATGATGTTCTCGGCTCGTTTGCCGGTGAACGTAACACGTGGGCCAAATCCAGCTTCGCGACAAAGGGAAAGGACGAGCTCGCTTACGAACGAGCCTTGGGGAAGCATGAGGAAATTCTCGTCGATAAGGTCGTCTATCTCGACGGTGTCACGTTCGGCGAGCGGATGGTCGAGTGGAAGGACGGCCACGAGCCGGTCGGTCGTAAAGGGAATCTTTTTGAACTCCGGCTCGATGGCGCCGCCGTCACGGATGAAGGCCAGGTCAATGTCCTCGTGCAGGAGCATGCGCTTGAGTGTGTCGCCCTCGCCCTCGATGAGCTCAACGGAATATGAGGGGTTCGCCTGCTGAAAATCGATGACGGCGTCCGTGATCCCATAAGGGGCCATAATGGGGATAGAACCTACGGTGAGGTGCTCGAGCGGCTCACCTGCGCCTATTTGAATGGCGGCAAGATAGCGGTGCTGAAGCGTCGCAATTTTTTGCGCATAGGGGAGGAGCGCTTCACCTTGCGCGGTGAGTGTTACGTGGCGCTGGCTTCGATCGATGAGCTTGCAGCCGAGTTCGTGCTCCATTGCCATGATGTGCTTGGAGAGGGTTGATTGCGACATGAAAAGCAGTTCCGCCGCATCAAGAAACGTGCGTGACTGCGCTAAGATGGCGAATTCGCCAAAGCGGCTGATATCCATAGGGAGGCCTCCGGTACCCTCATTTTGGCAGGTGGCCTAAACCACGACGCCGTTGCAGTGGTCGATTTCGTGCTGGATGATCTCGGCGGTGTAGCCCGAGAAGTTCTTGATGCGGTGGACGAAGTTCTCGTCCAAATACTCAACCTTAATGCGGCGATAGCGGGTACAGGGACGCTCGCCGATCAGCGAGAGACATCCTTCGCTCGTCTGATAGGCATTGACTTGCTCAAGAATTTGAGGGTTGTACATCAGGAGTGTCCTGTTGCCGTCCTTTACGCAGATGATGCGTTTGCGCACGCCAATCATGTTGGCGGCGAGGCCCACGCACTCGCGCTCATGCTCGTGGAGTGTATCCAGGAGGTCCTGCCCGGTCGCGGCGTCGTCGGGTCCCGCGTCTTCGGAAGGCAGGCGCAAAAAGAACTCGGATTTCATGATGGGCTTAATCATGGTGGGCTCCTCATGTCTCATGCTTTCGTGGACTTTTAATAATAGCGCGGAAGGAAAGCTGTGCGTCCGCGTTACAATCTTTCGACGTTGGACCATGTTGTCAGACTCGTCGTGTACGGCGTCTGGCGTAAGTCTAGGGCTCATTTTTCGCCCTGGACTGTTCCTCTGGGGCGATGCAACTGTCGTTCCAAGAGGAAGGAAATGCATGGGGAGCAAATCTCAGCAACAAGTTCAAGTAACGCCATCGGCCACTGCGGCGCTTCTCGTCGTTATGTATATTGCGGCCTTTGTTGCCGCGTTTAACGAGAACATCATTAACGTGGCGTTGCACGACATTATGGCGGCCTTTTCGGTGAGTGCCACCACGGCGCAGTGGCTCGTCTCGGGCTACATGATTGTGACGTCGATCTTTACGGCCATCATGGCCTTCCTGTCCGGCCGTTTCTCGACGCGCAAGCTGTTGTTTTTCGCATGCGGATGTATGGTCGCCGGCGAAGTCCTGTGTCTGATCGCTCCGTCGTTTAGCGTTTTGCTGCCAAGTCGTATTTTGCAGGCTGCGGGATCGGGCATCTTGTTTCCGCTCATGATGAACGTGG